>ERZ773252.1605-NODE-1605-length-21617-cov-3.951396_pt1 | contig 21617 bp, 17 predicted proteins | sample MGYA00580517_ERZ773252 | MGnify/ENA primary metagenome ERZ773252 (study PRJEB29015, sample SAMEA2737766) | human gut metagenome | biome: human gut; feature: human-associated habitat; material: faeces | place: China | collected 2012 ...
AGACAATTCCTTACTTCAACTTTGAAGTACCTACAGAACTTCCGGGTGTTGATCCAGCGATCTTAGATCCTAGAGACACATACGCTGATGCTTCTGAATGGGAAGAAAAGGCAAAAGACCTTGCTACAAGATTTAACAAGAACTTTGCTAAATACGAAGGTAACGATGCTGGTAAGGCACTTGTTTCTGCAGGTCCTCAGTTATAATTTCTTTAACCGATCAAATACAGCAAAAAGGATGTAAGCGAAATGCTTACATCCTTTTTTTATGAGGGACGTTTCTTTTGCCATAAGGAGTGTCCCCACTGTGAAATTTATTCGTATCTGAGTGCATCGATCGGCGACATGTTTGCTGCCCTCTTTGCCGGATAATAGCCAAAGATTACACCGATCAGCATAGAGAATACAACCGATATGATAATGGCTGTGATCGATGGACTGACCGTCACATGCAGCATGCTGCCCAATTCCTGCTCGTAAGAAGATACCAGCATAGCTGCCACCTGCGACAAAAGAAATCCGTTTAAAATACCGATCACGATACCAATGACACCGCCCATAAGGCAGATCACGACCGCTTCCGTCATAAACTGTCTGCGGATGCTCTTATTCTTGGCGCCCAGCGCCTTTCGGATACCGATCTCTCTGGTTCTTTCCACCACGCTGACCAGCATGATATTCATAACACCGACACCGCCAACGATAAGGGATATGGCAGCGATAACAGAAATGGCGATCGTCAGTACATTTAAGACCTGATCGATCTGTCCCAGTTCCGATGCCATGTCGTAGCATTGCAGTTCAAAGGTACCATTGGCGCTGAAATACTTCTGGTCGAAATAAGTTGCGATATCCTGTGACAAGACTGTTGCATCTACACCATCTTTTGCCATGATATTAAAAGATTGCAGATCATTCTCCATACCATTCGCCTGATTTGTCTGGGCTGCATAGGTATAAGGGACTAAAATAGGCGTGACCGTATCCTTTTCCGGTGTCTTGGTATCGATTCCACTGTTCTGCTTTCTGGCATCATAATGATAAACGCCAACAACGTAGAACTTCTGTACCGTACCATCCTCATCAGACTGCACCAAGATCTGTCTGCCGATAGGATTCTGTCCGCCCCAGGCATACTTGACATAGAGATCTGATACAAGAGCAGTTGCTTTTGCCTGTTTATTATCCGCGTCACTGATATCACGTCCGGCAATCAAAGTCAACTTGGAGGATGAAAGATAGCCCGGTGTCACTCCGTTGACGGATACTTTCGCACTGCTCTTATCCCCTGTACTGCTGGCAGCAGAAATCAGCATTTCCTCCACAACCACAGCCTCTACCCTATCAGCAAAGTCCGTCTGAAACTCTGACAATCTTTCATATGTCAACTGCTCATCTTTCGTCATTTCCGGATATTGCCAGGCTTCCCACTCTGCATCCGTTTCAAATTCCGGCGTGATCGCACTGACATATGCATAGATCAGATTCGTACCACCAAGTTCGCGCATCGTTGACGCAATCGTTTTTTGCAAAGAGTTTCCGATCGTTGTAATCGTAATCACGGCACTGATGCCAATAATGATACCCAGCATAGTCAAAAAGGAACGCAGTTTGTTGGATTTCAAACTTTCAAAGGAAAGACGTATACTTTCTGTTATATTCATTCCATCTCACCTCCCAGTTCCTTATCTGCGATAATGCGGCCATCTGAAATCGTAATCATCCGCTCTGTTTCATGTGCCAGTTCCTGACTGTGGGTGATGAGCACGATCGTCTTATCCTGTTCCTCATGCAGACGATGGAAAATATCCATGACCAGATGTCCGGTCTTGGAATCCAGCGCTCCCGTCGGTTCATCTGCTAAAAGTATATGGGGATCATTTGCCATAGCACGTGCGATTGCCACACGCTGGTTCTGTCCACCGGACAATTCATTGGGTTTGTGATCCGCTCTTTCTTCCATACCAACCAGTGCCAAAAGTTCCATCGCACGCTCTCTGCGCTGCTTTGGCGGCATGTTGGCATACATGAGCGGAATCTCTACATTGCGCACCGCGCTCATGCGGGGAATCAGGCAAAAGTTCTGGAAGACAAAGCCGATTTTCTGCAGGCGGATGTCCGACATCTGATTGTCACTGCATTTGCTGATGTCCTGTCCGTCGAGGATCAACCGTCCGCTCGTCGCCTGGTCGAGGCAGCCGACAATATTCATCAGTGTTGTTTTTCCGGAACCGGAAGGACCCATGATCGCAACGTACTCGCCTTCTTCCATGGAGAAGTTGATGTTTTTCAGAACCGGAACCGGGATTTTGCCCTGCATATATTCTTTACAGATATTCTCTAATTCCAGAATCACGGCTGCACCTCCCCGTCATCTGCTGATCCGGCTTCCTGTGTGTCTGCCGGTTCTGCCTCACCATTGTCGGCGCCGCCGATCACGTTCGTTGTATCTTCCTCACCGCTGTACTCTGCGCCGTCCATGGTATTGTCAACCATGCCGTTTTCATCCTGCGTCATACCGTCGTCGACCATTCCATCGTCGTTGTCAAGCATACCGTCATCCACCATTCCGTCATCCTCGCCGCCGGCCGGATTGCTCTGTCCCAGTGATCCGTCGGTGCTGACTACGGTCTTCATCCCTTCTTCCAGACCGTCCTCCGGGAAGGTGATTGCATCATCTTCTGCAAGGCCGTCGGTGATCTGATATTCCATCATATTTTCATCGTGTGTTCCAAGGGTTACGCTTCGTTTTTCCAGTTTGCCTTTTCCATTATCGGCCCAGACGTAAGGATTGCTGTCGACATCGTTGATAAAGGAGTCAGACAGCCAGATTCCTGTTTTGACTTCCTGCTGGCCGACATCCGGCTCTACGTAAACGTGCTGGCCGAGCATCAGGCCATTTGTTCCATTGAGCTGTACATAAAACGGATAGTTGCTTGACTGCGTCATACCGTCTCCCGAACTGCTGTAAACGTTATTGCTTCCTGTCCGTGCATTTTCCCGATCAATCTTTGTCACAGTTCCAGTCCAGGTCTGATTCTCATCTACACGAGAATGCACGATCACCTGGCTTCCTTCCGTAATCGAACCGTCGCTCATATTCTGTTCATTGATCTGGCCTTTTACACGGAAATCTCCCGTTGCAAGAACGGTCAGGAAGGAATTGTCGGAGTTGTCACCGGAGTAAGCGCCGGCGCTGCTGTCATCGTTGTTGATTGATTTTACAACACCGGCGATTTCGCTGATCACGGTCGCATTGGTGATGTTATCGTTTAATTTATCAATCTCCGCCTGTTTTGATTTTCCTTCATATTCTTTTTTCTTTAAATCCAGCTCCGCTTCCTGAATTTCCAGTGTGATGCTTGCCTGCTGGTCTTTTGATGCCTGCTTTTTATCTTTGTAAAGCTGGTCGATATTGGTATTCATACTTGAAAGTTCATTGTTTATGCGTTCCAGATCCAGCTGCGCCTGCTCGAGGTCACTCTGGAATTTCTCGGTATCGTAGGAGAACAGCGGTGTTCCGACCTGAACCTCCTGACCGACTTCCACATAAACTTCCTTTACCTTTTTCTCGCTGTTTTTCTCTACCTTCCAGGTATTTTCCGACTCCACAACACCGGCATAGCGGTTTTCCATTCCATTTCCAGTTCCCAGATTGGTCAGGGCTTTTACAGTATTGACATAGACGACGTTATCGTCCTCTTTTGTACTGTTTCCAAGGAAATGCCATGTCACTCCCCCTCCGGCTGCCGCCAGCACTGCGACTGCACACACAATCGCGATTACTTTTTTCTTCATACGCTTCCTCCCACTTTTCTATTTTACAAATTAATTTTCTGCTTTCCCAAGTTAGTTCTATCGTATCACATTTTGTTTTTTGTTTTCTTACTTTTTCCTTACTCTTTTTTAAGCAAATACTGGCTTTTTTCTGAAAATAGATTTTTGTTTTTGTCATTAAAAACCTGCCTCCGTGTTTATGACGGAAAGCAGGTTTTCTTTCGAATCTGTTAGATTTTATTTTTTATGCTACAAGTTTCATCTCCCGCAGAATGCGGTATACGAGATAACAGATCAGCGCTGCACAGACCAGTTTGAACAGAAGCGGAACGACGGCGAACACGATTTTAAATCCAAGCCAGATCACGCCGATCGGGAGAAGAATAGTGGCGCATGCGCCGAGGACTTTTCCTCCAAATTTCAGCAGCAGTCCGACGATCCCAAATAAAATTCCAATTCCGCAGAGCAGACCAAAACAGGTTGCCAGCATGACTAATGTAACTAACATCGTGATTCCTCCTTGTCTTTTTCTCTATGTGTTCCACTTGCTATGGATGTTTCCGTATCTTTCTTACAAACCATATTGTAGCACTTTTTTCCAGCAAAACAACGGGGAAGACGTGGAAGAATTTCTTAAGTTTTTCTTTACACTGATCGAGTGAAACCTAAAAAAGGACAGACAACGCTGCACTTCTGCAAAATTGTCTGTCCTGTAAATTACAAAATTTTCTTTACTCTTCTGTTGTCTCTTCCTCAGCCTGCGGCTCAACCTCAAGACCAAGCTCTTCCAGCTGTGCTGCGTCAACCGGTGACGGAGCCTCGGTCATCAGACAGGAAGCATCTTTTACTTTCGGGAATGCGATGACGTCGCGGATGCTGTCCTCTTTTGCCATCAGCATAACGAGACGGTCCAGTCCGTAAGCCAGTCCGGCGTGAGGCGGAACTCCGTATTTGAATGCATCCAGAAGGAATCCGAAACGCTCATGTGCCTGTGCTTTTGTGAAGCCAAGCATCTCAAACATCTTCTCCTGCACATCGTTCTGGTGAATACGAACGCTTCCTCCTCCGATCTCAGTGCCGTTCAGGACGATATCGTAAGCTTTTGCACGAACTGCGCCCGGATCGGTGTCCAGAAGCGGCAGATCCTCGTCCATCGGCATGGTGAACGGGTGATGCATTGCGGTGAAACGGTTCTCCTCATCGGACCACTCCAGAAGCGGGAACTCGGTAATCCATACGAAACGGTACTCGTTCTTGTCGAGCAGTCCCATCTGCTCTGCCAGTTCCAGACGAAGTGCGCCAAGAACGTTCCAAACAATCTTGTTGCGGTCTGCTGCGAAGAGAAGAAGGTCTCCAGCCTGTCCGTCCATGGCTTTGATGAGGGCTTCCATCTGCTCCTCTGTCATAAATTTGGAGAAGGAAGATTTCCAGCTTCCATCCTCATGGATTGCAATGTATGCAAGACCTTTTGCACCGTAACCTTTCGCAAACTCAACGAGCTTGTCGATTTTCTTTCTCGGCATTGCGCCCTGTCCCTTTGCGTTAATACCGCGGACAGAACCGCCGTTTTCAAGTGCGCCCTTAAATACAACGAACTCGGTATCTTTTACGGTCTCGGAAACATCAACCAGCTCCATACCGAAACGCAGGTCCGGTTTGTCGGAACCGAAACGGTTCATAGCCTCTTTCCAGGTCATTCTCTGGATCGGGAGCTGTACCTCAACGCCGAGCACCTCTTTAAACAGGTGTGCCAGCAGTCTCTCATTGACATCGATAACATCATCTACATCAACGAAAGCAAGCTCCATATCGATCTGGGTGAACTCCGGCTGACGGTCGGCACGCAGGTCCTCGTCACGGAAACATTTTACGATCTGGATATAACGGTCATAGCCGGAGCACATCAGAAGCTGTTTGAACAGCTGCGGAGACTGCGGCAGTGCGTAGAAGCTGCCTGGATGAACACGGCTCGGTACCAGGTAATCTCTGGCGCCTTCCGGTGTGGATTTCGTCAGCATCGGGGTTTCGATCTCAAGGAAGCCTTCTTTGGACATGAACTCACGGGTGAGCATTGCCACTTTGCTTCTCATGATCAGGTTTCTCTGGATGTCCGGGCGGCGCAGATCCAGGTAACGGTATTTCAGACGGAGCTCTTCTCTCGTCTTGGAATCCTCCTCGATCGGGAACGGCGGGGTTTCTGCCTCGGAAAGAATGCGTAAGGACTCAGCCTTTACTTCGAGCTCTCCTGTTGCCAGATTTTCATTGACAGCACCGGAGCGGGCCATAACTTCACCTTCTACGGCGATGACGAACTCGCTGCGCAGTTTTGCTGCTTTCTCAAAACCTTCCTCACTGATCGGGCCGTTCTCAAAGATAATCTGCATAATACCGCTTCTGTCACGCAGATCGACGAAAATAATTCCGCCTTTATTACGGCTCTTCTGTACCCAGCCCATCAGGGTTACTTTTTTTCCGATATCTGCTTTTGTGACTTCCGCACAGCGGCAGGTTCTCTTCAGGCCTTTCATGGATTCAGCCATTTTCTTGTTCCTCCTATTTGGAACTGCGGACACAAAGAATCTGCATCCGCAGCACATCGTTTTTTCATGCGATTACTATTATTGGATATTCCTTACATTTTGTCAACAAAAAATTCTTCGATCTCAGTGTAGCCCTCGCTGGCAAGCTGCTCTTTCTGGAATTTCTTGTTCTTCTTCATCACGGCGATGTTGATGGCCGTGCCTTCACTTCTCTCTTTTGTCGCCTGCTGAATGATCTTCTGCATTCCCTCTGCCGGCATGTTTTTCTCGATCAGGTACGCTTTTTTCTTCTGTGCGCCCGGGATCTGGTAATCTCTCTCAAGCAGAAGCATAACGATACGCTCAAATCCGATGGAGAATCCGCATGCGCAGGTCTGGTTTCCGGTGAATTTTCCGATCATTTCATCGTAGCGTCCGCCGCCTCCGACAGATCCGCCGTACTCATCCATAGCGATCTCGAAGATCGGTCCGGTGTAGTAGGACATTCCGCGCACCAGAGTCGGATCGAAAGCGATCTTGAATTCTGCGGTCTTCACGGCATTGACACTGTCGATGATGGTCTTCAGGCCGTCTGCGTACTCTTTGTCAAGGAATCCCTCGAGTTTCTCACGGCAGTACTCTACGCCTGCGGTATCCGGGGTGATCTCCTCGAACATTTTCAGGTATTTCTCTACGGACTCTTTTGCAAAGCCGGCTTCCTCGAGCTCTTTGGCAACGCCCTCAAAACCGATTTTATCCATCTTATCGAGGATAATAAATACGGTGTCATAGGACTCCTCCGGGAATCCGCTGTAGGCTGCCATTGCTTTTAAGATACGGCGGTCATTGATACGGATCGTAAAGTTCTTGAAGTCCAGTTTTCCAAGCAGTGTGGTGGTAGCAAGGATCAGCTCAATCTCTGCGAGGTTGGTCGGCTCGCCGAGGATATCGATATCGCACTGCATGAACTGGCGGTATCTTCCTCTCTGCGGACGGTCTGCACGCCATACATTTCCCATCTGAAGTGCTTTGAACGGGGACGGAAGCTCGTTTGCGTTGTTGGAATAGTAACGGCAGAGCGGAACGGTCAGGTCATAACGCAGGCCGCTGTCTACGAGATCGTTTTCTTTCTCAGCGGTCTCGAGTTTCAGCTTCTCTCCTCTTTTTAAGATCTTGAAAATCAGTTTCTCATTCTCGCCGCCCTGTTTGCTGTTCAGGTTTTCGATGTGCTCCACGCATGGGGTCTCCATGGAGGTAAAGCCGAAGGTTCCGTAAGTTTCCTTGATCAGACGGATCACGTAGTCACGGATTGCCATTTCTTTCGGTAAAATATCTTTCATTCCGGTAACCGGTTTCTTCTTTAATGCCATTTTCTGTTTTCTCCTTTATGATTTCCTGGATCAATTCATCGACATCAGAAAGCTCGATCGCTTTCCGGCTGCCGCTGTGGATCACTCTCTGAAATGCCAGGAACATTTTCAGATCGAAATTTTTGACTTCTTCTGTCATAAGCTCCATCGCCTGTTCCCGCGGAAACGCACTCCGGTACGGGCGGTCGGAGGTCAGCGCGCAGTACACATCACAGATGCGTAAGATACGCGCCCCAAACGGAATCTTTTCTCCCGCCAGATTGGCCGGATACCCGGTTCCGTCATAATTTTCATGGTGATACAGAATACTCTCCAGCACAAAATCGGAGTAGCCGCGTCCCTGCAGGAGTTCATAGCCCAGTGTGGAATGGGTCCGCACAAAGCGCATCTCCTCGACGACGAGCGTATCCTGTTCTTCTACGTAATTCTCCAGTACAATCTTTCCGATATCGTGGAGAACGCCCGCTTTTGCAAGCTCATAGCAGATTTCTTTCTCATACCCCAGTTCCCGCGCAAGATCGTAAGCTAAATTGCTCACTTCCATGCCATGGATGAGCTGCTCGGTCAGGGTATAGCGCAGCATGTGAAGCTGCTGACTGGATTTTTTTTTCATTTTGGCAGATACTTCTCCATTCCGATACGCTTTCTCTCGATCATTTCATCGATACGCTCCACGTAGTTTTTCAGATCCTTCACGTTCTCCACCCGCTCAATGCGCTCTCCGTGTTCAAACACGAATTTCGTGGACGCTCCGGCTCCCGCGGCCAGAATGGACTGTTTTTCCTCCATAATGAGGATGTTGTAGATGCCTGCTTTTCCTTCGCGGGAGTAGCCGACATTCTCAAAGTTACCCGCCATATTTTTCTGGCGGTACATGTAATACGGTCCCATCTCCATGCGGTGTGCGCTGTCCATCGTCATTTTCATGATCTCGGCAGAGTTTTCAAACGAGATCTCCTGATATTTGTCTTTGAACAGGTTGAGTCTCGTTGCACGCTTTAACGCAAGGGAATGGACGGTCAGGGAATCCGGATTCAGCGCTTCCACTTTTTCCAACGTATGCGCCACTTTTTCCTTGTCCTCACCCGGCAGACCGACGATCAGATCCATGTTGATGTTGTCAAATCCAAGGGAACGCGCCATGCGGAACTTCTCCTCGATCTCCTCCACGGTATGGTGGCGTCCGATCAGATCCAGCGTTTCCTGGTTCATGGTCTGTGGATTGATCGAAATACGGGTGACCGGGAATTTGCGGATGGCTTTTAAGACCTCCTCATTGATCGTATCCGGCCGTCCTGCCTCCACGGTGAACTCCTGCACCTGCTCCATCGGGAAGAGCTCTGTCACTTTCGTGAGCAGGCGCTCCATCTGTGCCGCATTCAGTGTGGTCGGCGTACCGCCTCCGATGTAGATCGTATCAAGGGTGTAATCCTTCATGTTCTCACTGATAAAGATCAGTTCTTTGATCAGTGCATCGAGATACGGATCTACCATATGCTCCCAGCGGCTTAACACATGGGAGCCGAAGGAACAGTACAGGCAGATGCTCGGACAGAACGGGATGCCGATGTACAGGCTGTAACCGTGTTCGTAGTCGATCGTCTTTAAAATGTCCTTTTCCCGGTTGGCAATCGTGATCGCAAGTGCCGTCTTTTCCGGGCTGGTGTAGTAAGTTTCGCGCATGTATTTCGCAATCTCTACATTTTTTTTACCCTCTTCAAGCATCTTCATCGGAATTTTCGTCGGACGGATGCCGGTGAGATCGCCCCATGGAAGTTCTTTGCCGCTCACTTCGGAAAGCGTGCGGTATACCATCCGTTTCAGGACATTTTTCGTTTCATGGCGGTCTTTTTCATATTCCACCGCCTCACACTGCGAAGCGAGCGTCTCATGTTTCTCGTCTGCAATCGAAAAACAGATCTGATCCGCCTCGTATGTGATCGTATCATAATATGCAAATTCCCCGTCCGGCGCCCCATCCTCTTCGTACCATGAGGTAATCTCACAGCCCGGATAGAATGCCTTGATCAGGGAATACACATCGTATTCAAAATCTTTTCTATTAAAACAAAGGCTGATATTAAGCAAGGGGATTGTACCTCTTTTCATGTTCAATCGTAGTTTCATCGTTGTGGCCCGGATACACGGTCACATCCCCGGGAAGCTCTTTTAACAGGCGCTTGACCGACGCGATCAGCTCTCTGCCGGAGGATGTCGGGAAGTCGTATCTTCCGTAGGACTCGCAGAACAGCGTATCACCGGAAAAAAGTGCTTTCTCTGCCGGAATATAGTAGCAGACACCGCCTGCCGTGTGCCCCGGTGTCGCAAGAACGTGGATTTCAAAATCTGCGAGATGAAGCACATCGCCCTCTTTTACGGTTTTGTCCGCCTGCATCGTGTACGGTTTGCTCCAGAGCCCGGAAAGATTTTCCTTTGGATCCCCCAGCAGGTGCTGCTCTTTTTCATGGACATAGACCGGGATATGGTATTTTTTCCGCAGCGCATCCGCTGCCAGCATATGGTCGAAATGGCCATGGGTCAGCAGAATGGCCTCCGGGTCGCCGTCGATCTCATCGATCTGGCGTTCAATCTCCAGCGGCGAATCGCCCGGGTCCACGATCAGCACCTTCTGGCTGTCCGGATTTTCCACAACGTAGCAGTTTGTCGAGAGCATTCCAAGTGCCCGGTAATTTACCTTTATCATACGCTTTTCTCCTTTTTATCCTCTCGATCTCTGAATATCGATCACGCTCTCCACCTGGCGCACCTTCTCGATGATGCTGTTCAGCTCTTCGTTGTTGTGCACGTCGAACGTCACATCGATGGAAGCCGTTCCCTGCTTGCTCGTTCTCACGTTCATCGCCGCAAGGTCGATCTTCCGCTCGGTAAAGATCTTGGAGATATCCACCAGAAGACCGGTACGGTTGTTTGCGTAAACGCTGATCTCCACGGTATAGAGAGAGCCGCCGTTGTCCTCTGCCTGCCATTCAGCATCAATGAGGCGCGCCCGCTCAGATTCCGGCAGATTCAGGACATTGACACAGTCGGTGCGGTGAATGGTCACGCCGCGTCCTCTTGTGACAAAGCCCACGATCTCATCGCCCGGGATCGGATTGCAGCATTTGGAGAAGCGAACTGCCACATCGTGGATACCGCGCACGACGATGCCGCCCTTGCTCTTTCCAACCGGCAGAACTTTCTCTCCGGATGCCGCCTCGAGCACCTGCTCGTCGGTGATCTCTTTTTTATGCTGCTTTTCGTACGTCTCAATCAGCTTGTTGAGGACCTGGCCCTCTTTTAAGCCGCCGTGGCCGATGGCCGCAAGAACGGAATCCCAGTCGCGGAAGCCGTACTTTCTCATGACAGCCTCTTCGTACATCGGTTTCGTATAGATTCCAAGATTTTTGCCCTTCAGCTTTGCATAGTTGGTGAGCATTTCCTTGCCTTTGACGATGTTGTCCGTCTTGTTCTGCTGGCGGAACCACTGGTTGATGCGGCTCTTTGCCTGGGAACTCTTCGCAATTTTCAGCCAGTCGCGGCTCGGTCCCTTGGAGTTCTGCGAGGTGATGATCTCGACGCGGTCTCCGTTGTGAAGTTCCGTCTCGATCGGCACGAGTTTTCCGTTGACCCTCGCTCCGACCATCTTGTTGCCGACCGCACTGTGGACGGAGTAAGCAAAGTCGATGGCACAGGAGCCGACCGGAAGCGTTTTGACATCGCCCGCCGGGCTGAAACAGTAAACATTGTCGGCAAACAGGTCGAGATCGCTCTTTAAGAGGTTCATGAACTCATGGTTGTCCGCCATGTCCTGCTGCCACTCCAGAATCTGGCGCAGCCAGGTCAGTTTTTCCTCTTCCTGCTCCGGTCCCGGTTTCTTGCCGTCGGAGGCCTCTTTGTATTTCCAGTGTGCAGCGATACCGTATTCTGCAATCCGGTGCATCTCATAAGTACGGATCTGAATCTCAAACGGCTGTCCGTTCGGTCCGATCAGGGTTGTATGCAGGGACTGGTAACGGTTTGGCTTCGGCATCGCAATGTAATCTTTGAAACGGCCCGGGATCGGCGTGTACATTTCATGGATGACACCGAGCGCTGCATAGCAGTCTTTGACGGATTCCACGATGATGCGGACCGCAAAGAGGTCATAGATCTGATCCAGCGTCTTGTGCTGGTTGACCATCTTTTTGTAGATGCTGAAAAAGTGCTTGATTCGTCCGTTGACATCTGCCTCAATGCCGGCCTGGTGGATATGACGGGTCACCTCTTTTACGATCGCATCGACAAACTCCTGCCGCTGCTCCCGCTTCATGCTGACCTTCTGCACCAGTTCATAGTACGCATCCGGCTCCAGATATTTCAGAGAAAGGTCATCGAGTTCGACCTTGATCTTGGAAATACCGAGGCGCTGTGCGATCGGGGCATAGATATCCATCGTCTCACGCGCTTTTTTCTTCTGCGTCTCCGGCGACCAGTACTGTGCGGTCCGCATGTTGTGCAGACGGTCCGCCAGTTTTACCAGAATAACGCGGATATCCTTTGCCATCGCAAGGAACATCTTTCTCAGGTTTTCTGCCTGCTCCTCGACCTTATCCGCAGAATATTTCAGCTGTGCCAGCTTCGTGACACCGCTTACAATCAGGGACACCTCCGGGCCGAACTCCTCGGTCAGCTCTTCTTCGGTCATGACGGTATCTTCGACAACGTCGTGCAGAAGGCCTGCCGCGATCGACTCCTTGTCGAGCTCCAGATCTGCCAGGATAATTGCCACACAGAGCGGATGGATGATGTACGGTTCCCCGCTCTTTCTTTTCTGGTCCTTATGTGCATCCGCTGCCACGCGGTATGCTTTTTCGATCAGGGAAATATCGTCCGATGGATGATATTTTTTCACAGAAGCGATCAATTCCCCGTATAATTCCTCCGGACTTGTAAAATCGTCCGTCTTGCGGATTCTGGCTTCTGCCGCCGCCACATCCTTCTTTAATTCTTCTTCACTGATTCTTTTCTCTTCTTCCATATGTATCCTCCGCTCTCATGATTAACCCCTGCGTTTCGTTGGATACGTTATTTGCCATCGTAACGGATGACAGATTTTACATCATATTTTGCCAGTTTTTCGCGTCCTTTTAAGCCGGCAAGCTCCATCAGGAACACGATTCTGGTTACTTCGCCGCCGAGGCGCTCGATCATTTTTGCACAAGCCTCCACGGTACCGCCGGTTGCAATCAGGTCGTCGATGATGACTACCTTCTGGCCCGGTTTGATGGAGTCTTTGTGCATCTCGATCGTTGCGCTGCCGTACTCCAGGTCATAGCTCTCCTCGACGGTCTCCAGAGGAAGTTTTCCTTTTTTACGGATCGGCACGAACGGTTTGTGCAGATTGTAAGCAATCGGCATACCGAAAATGAAGCCGCGGGACTCGGTTCCGCAGATTACATCACAGTCTACTTCTTCTACAAAATGCTGCATCTCATCTATGGCAAGCTGCAGTCCGTCTGCGTCCTGCAGGATACTCGTTACATCTCTGAAAATAATACCCGGTTCCGGGAAATCCGGAATACTTCTTACGTAATCCTCTACTTTTTTCATAAAATATTCCTCCGTTTCGTCAAGGTTTGACAATTCACCTTACAGTATAGCATCAATATTCTTCTGCGTCAATTTTGTTTCCGATAGAAAACAGGGCAGAAAAATCAGGTATTTGCGGCTTTTCTGCATCTTTAAAAATAACTCTGGATATTGATCTGTAATTTGTCGCGTCCGTTCCACGTATCGATCGACGGATAGTACGCTACCGAGAGGGCCGGATGTGCATCCACGTATGCGGCGAACGCTTCTCCCTCGCCGAAATAGACACCATCCATCTGGTATCCGCCCGCATCGGCAAGCTGTACTTTCACCACGTTTCTATTCTTTCCAAAAATGCGGTAATTTAATACAGTCAGTCCTTTCTGTGCGAACAGCGGTTTCGTGTTGCCTTTTCCGAACGGCTCCAAGAGACTTAACTGGCGGATCAGATTTTTGGTGATGTAGGTGATCGGCATCGGCACATCGATCACGACTTTTTCGACGAAATCCTCTTCCGTCAGCGTGGACTTATCGTTCAGTGCCCGGCGGAACGGTTCGATCATCTCCTCTCCTGCGAGGGAAAGGCCCGCAGCCATCGGGTGGCCGCCGAATTTCGTCATCAGTTCTTTGCATTTGCAGAGCTCCTCATACATCGAATACGCTTCGATCGAGCGGCCGGAGCCCTTGACGCCCTCCTCACTTCTGGTGAGTACGAAGGATGGTTTGTGGAAGTGCTCCCGCAGGCGACCTGCGATGATTCCGGCAAGGCTCTCGTGGCAGTCCGGCAGATAGACGACGAGGACTTTGTCGTTCTGCAGCGGGGAGGTTTCCACGAGCTCGATTGCTTTTGCCTCACCCTGGCGCGTCAGCTCTTTGCGGCTTTCATTCAGGTCTTTCAAGTCCCCGGCAAGCTTTGCGGCCTCCTCACGTGTCTTTGCGCAGAGCAGTTTTAACGAATGCTCCGCCGTGTCAAGCCGTCCCGATGCGTTGATGCACGGGCCGAGAACGAAGCCGATGTGATACGGTGTCACGTTTTCCGCCTCGATGCCCTGCACACGGATCAGCTCCTGCAGGCCGAGGTTCTGCGTTTTATGGAGCGCCCGAAGGCCGGCTTTTACAAAAATCCGGTTTTCTCCCTGCAGATCCATCACATCACCGATCGTCGCAATGGCGACAAATTCCAGAAAGCGGAAGCTGTGCTCCTTTGGAATACCTGCTTTTGCCTCCATCGTCTGGATCAGTTTCCATGCGACGGCCGCACCGCAGAGGCCCGGAAACGGATAGGAACAGTCTTTCTGTTTCGGATTGACAACCGCGTCCGCCGGCGGCAGGATGTAGCGGCGTTCTCCGTTTTCATCCTCCTCAAACGGAACCTCGTGGTGGTCCGTCACAACAACCGTCATGCCGAGCTCTTTTGCCAGACGGATCTGACTGCTCGCCGCGATGCCGTTGTCACAGGTGACGATCGTGTCCCGCCCCTCATCCGCGGCAAACTGCACAAGATGCTCATTTAAGCCGTATCCGTCTGCAATCCGGTCCGGGATACGCACATCCACATCGGCACCGAGATCTTTTAAGCCGGTCAGCAGAATATACGTTGCCGTAACACCGTCGATGTCGTAGTCCCCGATGATGCGGATCGGCTTTTTCTCCCGGATTTTTTCTGCGATCAGATCTGCCGCGCGCTCCATATCCTTCATCAGCAGCGGATCGTGGAGCTGCTCCAGATCACCGAAGAGATACTCTTCGATCTCTTTCTCCCCGGTCACATCCCGGTTCCGGATCAGGCGGGCAATGACGGGATCGATGCCGAACCGGTCCGCAATTGCCTGGAAATCGGCGCGTTTTGCCGAAACTACCCAGCGTTCTTTCTTCATATGTTCTCCTCTTTCCTGTTAGCAGGAAACGCCGGACTTTTCCGGTCCGGCGTTTCTCTTTTTATGGTTTTTGCTGCTTTTATTTATTTTTTGTCTTATTCTGTACTGCTTTGGACGGCACATATTTGTTTTTTCCAACGTGCTTCATCACATACCACAGGGCACCTGTGATGCAGACAGAAGTGTAAGCTCCGCATACGATACCAACCATCAGAGGTGCTGCAAAGTCGCGGATGGAAGAAACTCCCATCACGAACAGAACAAAGATGGTGATAAAGGTGGTGAGGGAACTGTAAATGCTTCGGGTCAGGGTGTCCGTGATGCAGCGGTCAACCAGGGACTCAATCGGCTCTCTCTTTAACTCCGGCAGATTCTCACGGATACGGTCGAAGATGACGATCGTACTGTTGATGGAATAGCCGAGGATCGTCAGCATACACGCGATAAAGGTGCTGCCGACCGAAATACGGGATACCACATAGAATCCGAATACAATGGCGATATCGTGCATCAGTGCAAGGATGGCACTCGATGCGAAACGGATGTCGCGGAAACGGATCCAGATGTACAGCAGCATGCAGACTACAGCGATGATAACTGCTTTCATCGCATTCTGGCTCATCTCTTTACTTACAGTAGAAGAAATGTTGTCGAAAGTGATTTCAGAAGTATCGACACCGAAATTGTCTGCCATTGCCTGGTAAACCTGCTCACGCTCTTCCAGAGTCAGAGAACGTGTTTTGATGATGACATTGTTGCCTCCGACAACCTTTGTCATCTGAATATTGGAATCTTTTGTCACGCCTTCCACAACCGGCTCTACCTCTTTGTCCAGCTCTTCGATGGAGTAATCCTCGTTGAACGGAACGTTGATGGAAGTACCGCCCTTGAAGTCAAGGCCGAAGTTCAGTGCGCTTCCCTTTGTCTGATGCATGAAAATCATGCTGGCCGGAACGGCAAGCAGCAGAATGCAGGAGATCGTGAAGAAGATCTTTCTCTTTTCCACAAATGGAAATCCCTTGCGCTCTTTCTTGGTTCCGTAGTATTTCGCATCCTTCAGTCCCATACCGTACAGGCTGTTGACCAGCAGTCTGGAAACAACCATGGCGCTGAACATGGAAAGAACAATACCAAGAGCAAGTGTCATGGCGAATCCGCGGACACTTCCGCTTGCGAGTGCATACAGAACGGCTGCTGCAATCAGAGTCGTTACGTTTCCGTCCAGGATGGCGGAAGCTGCCTTCTTGAATCCGTCGCGGATTGCTGCATGAACCGTCTTTCCGGCACCGATCTCCTCCTCGATACGGGCGTAGATGATAACGTTCGCATCGACTGCCATACCGATCGACAGGATAACACCAGCGATACCAGGCAGAGTCAGGGTCAGGTCAAATGCATTTAAAGAAATCAGGTTCAGCTCAACGTAAATGAGCAGTGCCCATCCGGCTGCAATACCAGGCAGGCGGTATACAACTGCAAGGAAGATGATGATCAGGATAATGCCGATCGCTCCTGCTTTCACGCTGGTGGAAACAGCTGCAGATCCAAGCTGTGCTCCAACGACGCTGGAGTTGATCTCCTCAAGTTTCAGGGAAAGGGAACCGATACGGAGGGTGGATGCCAGGCTGGTTGCTTCATCCCAGTCCATGTTTCCGCCGGAGATGACTGCAGTACCATCGGAAATCACAGCGTTTACACTCGGTACACTGACGAATTTCTCATCATAGTAGATACCGATGCTCTTTCCTGCGCTGTAGGCTTCCTGGGTTGCGTCTGCAAATTTCTGTTTTCCTTCGTCGGTCATTTTCAGCTGAACGACGCTCTCGGTTGCTTTTGTGGTGGAGTTCTGCTGATGCATGGCTTCTGCGCTCTCCACATCTTTACCGGTCAGAACGACGGAGCCGTCCTCCTCGAGCTCTTCGATAGTTTTTCCGTTCAGAACGTACTCGCCGGTCGAGCTGTCGTAGGTGTAGTTTTCTGTTCCGTCATCGTTGGTCTGTTTGATGAAATACAGGCTTCCCGGTTTACCCATCTCTTCCAGAATGGTGGTTGCATCGGTTGCACCCGGGATTTCAATGGTGATACGGTTGTCGCCCTGCAGATATACCTGTGCCTCTTCGCTGTACTGCTGCGCACGCTGTTCCAGCTTGTAGCGGGTATCTGACATTTCTTCGTCTGTCGGGTTGTCCTTTACGGCCTGATAGGTAATGCTGACACCGCCGGACAGATCCAGACCCAGGTTGATGTTCTTCATCGAACCGGTTCCGGTAGGACCCCATCCTTTGATCATCGTCCATCCAAGAAGCACTGTTACAATGGCTGCCAGGACGAGTGCGATGATACTCTGTTTCTTCTTCATCATGTCGCGATTTTCCTCTTTTCTTTAATCTTCGGCCAGAGCTGCCTTTATCATCAATGCACACTCGATCCGTTTCTGCTGCATCTTGCATCCGATCTCGTAAACATCGTTGATCTTACCTGTGAAATTGTAGGAGTTTGCCGCGCATCCGCCGCTGCAGTAGAACCGTGCAAAGCACCGGCTGCACTCCTTCTTGGAATAAACGTTGCATTTCTTGAATTCGTTGACCGTTTCTGTCTTTTTCACGCCTTCGTAAACATTTCCAAGGCAGAAATCTTCCTGTCCTACGAACTGGTGGCACGGATAGAAATCGCCCCACGGTGTTACCGCAAGGTACTCGGTTCCGGAACCGCAGCCGGAAAGACGTTTATAAACACATGGTCCGCCGGTCAGATCGATCATGAAATGGAAGAAATTGAAGCCTCTTCCTTCTTTTTCTCTCTTGATCATCTCTCTTGCCAGAATGTCGTACTGTTCGAAAATCACCGGAAGGTCTTCCTCGCGGATCGCGTAATCCTCGGTCGGAGGTGCTACAACAGGCTCAACCGAGATCTGTTTGAAGCCGAGGTCTGCCAGATGGAGGACGTCGGCAGCAAAGTCTGTGTTGTAATGCGTGAAGGTTCCGCGCACATAGTATTTGTCCTGATGACGGAGTTCAGCGAATTTCTGGAATTTCGGCACGATCAGATCGTAGCTTCCGGCACCTTTGCGGAACGGACGCATGTGATCGTGAACTTCTTTTCTTCCGTCGATACTTAATACGACGTTGCCCATCTCCTTATTGCAGAACTCCATGACCTCGTCGTTTAAGAGAACACCGTTGGTGGTCAGGGTGAAACGGAAGTTCTTGTTATGTAACTTCTCCTGTTCTCTTCCGTAGGCTACGAGCTGTTTTACAACATCCCAGTTCATCAGCGGTTCACCGCCGAAGAAATCTACCTCGAGGTTTCTTCTGCTGCCGGAGTTTGCGATCAGGAAATCAAGCGCTTTTTTGCCGACTTCCAGGGACATCAGTGCACGTCTTCCGTGGTACTCGCCCTCTTCTGCGAAGCAGTAACGACAGGCAAGATTGCAGTCGTGTGCGATATGGAGGCAGAGTGCTTTTACGACGGTCGGACGGTTGGAAAACTGATCGATTGCGTTTTCGTAGATATCTTTGGTAAAGAGCATGCCGTTGTCTGCAAGTTCCTGAATTTCTTCTCTGGCTTCGGTGATGTCCTGCTCGGCGTATTTACTGCTAAGCGCCTCTGCTGTCTCTTCTGCATTTTTTCCTTCGTTCATGCAGGAAAGCACATCGTATACGCAGTCATCCACAACATGGACGGAGCCGCTGTTGACGTCCAGCACCATGTTGAAGCCATTGCTTTTATATAAATGTATCACTGTGGTATTCCTTTCTATAACTCTCTCTTTTTTTAATATGCCTGGCAAAAAGAATGTTCCCAAATCCGGCGAAACCGGTTCTGGGAACACCTTTTACTCGTCCTTATGGATTACTTTTACTTATGCTCGCAGCTCTGGTTGCCTACGGTGCAAGAAGTCTTACATGCGGACTGGCAGGATGTCTGGCACTCACCGCATCCACCTTTTTTTACAGTGTTCTGTAAGCTTTTTGTATTTAAAGTTTTGATGTGTTTCATGGCACATTCCTCCTTCATTGTAGTTGACGCGCGACTTTTTTATAGTCTTCGGCCATTAGCTCTTCCCATTATAGCATAGGTTTTTCAAATTTAAAAGTCTGTTTTTTGAAAAAATGTTCTGTTTTGTCCGCTTTTATCTGCCGTGTGCCGTCATTCCGCCTGCCATTCCGCCGACGGCACAGACTGCTGCCGCCCACAGAAGTCTTCCGGCTCCGGCAAATCCGCCCGGCAGGAAGACTGCGGAGACGATGATCAGAATGGCAAAATACACGATTCCAAAGCAGATGCCCCAGAGAAACCGCCGTTTTCCCGCCATGTTTCCTGCCATTCTTCCGCCGGAAAAGCTTGATGCCAGATAGATCACCACAATGCCCGCCTGCACCCAGCTTTCCTTCCAGGAAAATTTCCAGAGCAGGAAAGACAGCAGCAAAAGAAGAAGCACCGAGATCAGATAGGAAACGAGAAGAGCCTTCAGCCAGCCGATCCCGCTGCCCGCACCCACCGCCCATGTTTTCTTTTCTTCCATAAGAAAAAGCCCTCCCATACTGTAAATGTATGGAATGGCTTTTTCGGATATGCCTGTTTCTTTATTCTTCGTCAAACGGATGATTCTTTTTGAATTCCAGCCATGCGGCCATGCTCTTTGCGCGTTTCGCCTGCATCTGAAGGAATGCCATGCAGAACATAACGGCTGCAGAAAGTGCGGAGCTGATCGCCAGCGGAAGCACCAGCGTCTCATCGCCGGTGTTGACCGGGATGCTGCGGATGCTTGCAGTGGTCTGTGTCTTCTTCTGCGGAATCTTTGTGCTTCCGGTATTGGAATTGGAAGAGCTGTTGTTACTGCTGCTCTTCGACGGTGTGGCTGTCGGAGTCGGAGTGGATGTCTTATTCGTTCCGTAGTTGTCCGGTCCTACAAGAATCGTTCCTGCGGCACGCAGCGTACTTACGTCATCGGCTGCACTTGCTGTCATTTCACCGGCACTCAGGTTGGATTTCTGCTCTGCAGCTGCAAGCAGTTCATGTTCGCCTTCGTCCGCCGTCTCAGCTTCTGCTGTTTCCGTCTGCTCCTCTGATACAACGCTTCCGGACAGACTTACTGCCATCGGCTGGATTAAAAGAGAGACATCGGAGATCAGATAGCCGTCTTCTGTGCTGTCCGTACCGGATGGATTGGAAATTTCATCGAAATTTTTTACGGTTTCGTTTTCTTTCTGAATTTCATCTTTTACAAGGTCATCCAGATTTTCATCCTGTTTCCACTGGTCCGATGATGCATCATTTCCCGTTCCGTTCTGGTTATCCTGGTTTGTATCGTCCTGGTTTGTGTCATCTGCTGCAGGATCGTCTTTTGCTGTATCATCCGGGGCAGGTGTCACGGTTGGATCTTCTGCCGGAGTTTCCGGATTATCCGGATTTTCACTGTCATCGGTATTCTCGCCCGGTGCTGTCGTCGGAGTTACTTCCGGCGTTACGGTCGGTTCCGCATCCGGTGTCGGCGCTGCCGTTGGTGTATCCCCTGTATTTTCTCCGTTGTCCGCATCCGGTGTCGGAGTTGCCGTTGGTTCCTCCGCCGGCGTTACGGTCGGCTCTGCGTCTGGCGTTTCCGTCGGTTCTACCGTTGGTTCTGCGTCCGGGGTCACCGTTGGTTCTGCGGTCGGCTCTGCATCCGGCGTTTCCGTCGGACCCGGAGTTGGTGTTACGGTATCTTCTGCCGCATCCGGTGCCGGAGACTCGCCTGGCGCAAGCGTTGGTGTTTCCGAAACCGTTTCTTTTGCTTTTTCTGCTGCCAGAACAGCCTCATATCCGGCTTCTGTCACCACGATTTCATCTGCCGCAAAAACGGTATCTGTTACTCTTCCCCAGAAGTCTGTTTTCTGCTGTTTCTTTCGATACGTTTCCAGCTCTTTTTCATCCATTCCGACGAATACCAGATATTTTTCTGCTGCTTCCTCCGCTGCCGTTTTGCTGGTATCTGCAGTAGTGTTTTTTTCGGTTGTTTTCCCGTCCGCCTGCAGTTCTGCCGCTGCAGCTGCAAGAAGCTCCTGTGCTTTTTCCACGGTTTTTACTGCTGTCTCTGCCGTTGTACCGTCTGCCGTATCATCGCCGGTTTTCAGATTCACATAAACGGCTGCCCGTTTTGTCTTTGTCTCTGTACCGTTCTCCGTTCCGGAGACAGTTTCGTTCTGTACTGCGCTTTTTTCCGTTCCTGCCGATGCGCTGGCACGGAGCGGAATTGCATCGGAAAATACCAGTGTGCCCGCAAGGACAGCACCCATCACTTTCCATGCCTGTTTTTTCTTCATTGCGTTTCTCCTTATGTTCTCTTGATCTATCCTAAAAAAATCTGTCTTTTTGTGTCATAATTTCGCATTACAGCATTATAGCACAAGAAAGAATCCCGCGCAAGGCTGAAGTCGCCTTGAAACGCGGGATTCGTTACAGTTCACAGGTTCCCTGCGAACTGTAACATTCGCAGCCCTCATTGAAAGTTTTGCTTCGCAAAAGGAG
>ERZ773252.1619-NODE-1619-length-21481-cov-8.700084_pt1 | contig 21481 bp, 18 predicted proteins | sample MGYA00580517_ERZ773252 | MGnify/ENA primary metagenome ERZ773252 (study PRJEB29015, sample SAMEA2737766) | human gut metagenome | biome: human gut; feature: human-associated habitat; material: faeces | place: China | collected 2012 ...
CGGGCACGGGCGCGCCGTACTTTGCCAGGATGTGCTTTTCCAGGCTGCCGCCGTTCACGCCGATGCGGATGGGGATGTTCTTCTGCTGGCAGGCCTGCACCACGGCCTTGACCCGGTCGTCGTCGCCGATGTTGCCGGGGTTGATGCGGATCTTGTCCACACCAACGTCGGCGCAGGCCAGCGCTGCCTTGTAATCAAAGTGGATATCCGCCACGATGGGGATGTTCACCGCGTTCTTCACGGCCTCGATGCACTTGGCATCCGCCGCGCTGGGGCAGGTCACACGCAGGATCTGGCAGCCCGCCGCCTCACAGCGCTTTGCCTGGGCAACGTTGCCCTCAATGTCCTCCACGGGGACATTCAGCATGGTCTGCACCGCAATGGGGTTGTTGCCGCCAATGGTCACATTGCCGATCTTTACTTCTCGTTTCAGCTGCCGCATGGTCGTTTTCCTTTCCGTATCACATTGCCCCGGTAATGAGCCGGAGGATATCGTTGTAAGTTGCAAAAATCATCAGCCCGAACAGCAGCGCAAAGGCCGCCACGGTCAGGCCGCTCTGGATCTTTTCGGGCACGGCATGGCCGGTCACGCCCTCAATGAGCAGGAACACCACCTTGCCGCCGTCCAGCGCCGGGAAGGGCAGCAGGTTGAAGATGCCCAGGTTCACGGTGATGAGCACCAGCAGCTCCAGCAGGTCCTGCCAGCCGTAGCTGGCGGCCTGCCCGATGGCCGTTACGATGCCCACCGGGCCGGAGAGGTCGTTGATGCTCTCCCGCCCCCGCAGAAGGTCGGAGAGGGAGGTAAAGATGATGCGCCCGTAGTAGAGCACGCTGTTGCCCGCCTCTTTCAGCACGTTCAGCGGTGTTTTTTTGATGCCGTAGACCGTAAAGCCCAGGCTCATGTGGGTCTCGCCCTTGTCATCCTGCCAGGTGTCGAACTGCACACCGGGCAGCTCCACCTTTTTGCCGTCCCGCAGAACGGTGAAATCGGCGGTGTAGTCCTCGGTGCGCATCAGCTCATAGAGGATATCGTTTGCCACAAAGCAGCGGCGGCCGTTCACCGCAAGGATCTTATCCCCTGCCTGCAGGCCGGTCTGGCCGCAGAGGGCGTTTTCCTCCACCTGATAGAGGACCTTGCTGGTGATGGGCTCGCTCTGGGCCGTGATGAGGATGGCCATGACCACAAAGCCCAGCACAAAGTTCATCCCGGCACCCGCCAGCATGATGAGGGCCCGCTGCCAGACAGGGGCCTCATTCAGAGGAATACCAGCAGGCTTTTCCTCCTCGGGGGAAGTCTCCGCTATGCCAAGGGCTCCCCTATCAGGGGAGCTGCCGCCATCGGCGGCTGAGGGGTTTGACCGTTCCTCCGCCTGCTTGCTCTCGGGGCTTTCCTCCCCTTCCAGCGCCACAAAGCCGCCCACAGGCAGGGCGCGGATGCTGTACTGGGTGCCCTTGCGCACCCGCTTGCACAGCACCGGCCCCATGCCGATGGAGAACTCGTTGACCTGCACACCGCAGAGCTTTGCCACCATGAAGTGGCCGAACTCATGGATGGCGATCACGGCGCTGAACACGAACACCGCAGCAATAAAGGTGACAATAAAAGACATCAGTTCTCCTTACAGGTGCGCTCTCACAAAGGCGCGGGCCATCTTGTCGCACTCATACACATCGGCCAGGGTGTAATCGCCGCCAAAGCTGTCGCTGTCCACAACAGCCTCTACCAGTCGGCCGATATCGAGGAAGCCGATCTTATCCTCGAGGAAGAGCCTGACCGCCTCCTCGTTGGCACCGTTGGCGGCGCAGGGGCCCAGACCGCCCTTCTTGATGGCCTTTTTGCAGGCAGCCAGGCAGCGGAAGGTCTCCTCGTCGGCCACATCGAAGGTCAGCAGCTTCAGGGTGGTAAAGTCCAGCTCGGGCACCACACCGGGCACACGGGCCGGGTAGGTCAGGGCGTACTGGATGGGGATGCGCATATCGGGCACGCCCAGCTGGGCAATGATGGAGTTATCGCTGTACTGCACGGCAGAGTGGACAATGCTCTGGCGCTGCACCACGATCTGGATCTTCTCGGGGGGCAGGCCGAACAGCCAGACCGCCTCGATCAGCTCCAGGCCCTTGTTCATCAGGGTGGCGGAGTCGATGGTGATCTTGGCACCCATGTTCCAGTTGGGGTGCTTGAGAGCATCGGCCTTGGTCTTGCCCCGCAGCTCCTCGGTCTTCATGCCGAAGAAGGGGCCGCCGGAGGCCGTGAGCAGGATCTTGGTCAGGCTCTTGGCGCTCTCCTTGTCCTGCAGGCACTGGAAGATGGCGGAGTGCTCGCTGTCCACAGGCAGCAGCTTCACGCCGTGCTTTGCCACGGCCTGGGTCACCAGGTGACCGCCCGTGACAAGGCTCTCCTTGTTGGCAAGGGCCAGATCATGGCCGCTCTCAATGGCGGTCAGGCTGGCACCCAGACCGGCGATGCCCACCACACTGTTCAGCACCACATCGGGGCCGTCCATGGCGGCCAGCTCCTTCAGGCCCTCGGGGCCGGTCAGCAGCCGGGGGGCGTTGGCACGGCCCGCCAGCGCCGCGTCCAGCCGGGCGGCGGCATCGGGGTCGGTCATGCAGACATACCGGGGGTGGAACTCCTCGATCTGCTCCAGGATCTTTTCCACATGGCTGTGGGCGGAAAGGCCGAACACCTCATACCCCTGGGCACGGATGACATCCAGGCTCTGGGTGCCGATGGAACCGGTAGAACCCAGCAGCGTGATTTTTTTAGACATAAGCTACCTCCTGCATTCAGTGATAGAAAACAGCGATGACCACCATGGTGACGAACGGCGCAATGAACATGACGCTGTCGAAGCGGTCCAGAATGCCGCCGTGGCCCGGGAAGATGGTGCCATAATCCTTGATGCCGCACTGGCGCTTGACCACGCTGGCGAACAGGTCGCCGTAGATGCCCAGCACAGCGGCCACGCAGGCCAGCAGGGCAATGATCAGGTACATGGAAACGCCGATGTTGGTGCGGGTGAACGCCTCCATCCGGTTGGCCGCAATGGAGTAGATGACGGTGGCGACCACGCCGAACACCATGGTGCCCAGCACGCCGCCAATGGCTCCCTCCACGGTCTTTTTGGGGCTGACCACGGGGCAGAGTTTGTGCTTGCCAAAGGCTCTGCCTGCAAAGTAGGCGCAGGTATCGCCGCCCCAGGCAAAGCAGAGGATGAGCAGAATAAAGAACATCGCGTCATAGCCGTAGGTCTCCACCGGCAGCAGCTCCTTCAAACGGATAAAGGAGTAGAAGCAGAAGATCACGATGCCGGAAAACATCACCAGACCGCTGGCTTTTGCAAAATCCACCTGTGCGTTGCGCACCACCAGATAGATGCCGAAGAACAGCACCATCAAAAAGGAGGCCGGCATGACCAGCCGCCGCCACACCTGATAGCTGGACAGCATGATCAGCAGGGTGTAGGGCACGAACACGGCGTACATGGGCCATTCCTTTCTGCCAAAGCCCAGAGCCTTGAAGACCTCGTGGATGGCGATCAGGGTGATGGCAGCAATGACAAAATTGAACACCAGCGTGTCGAAGGTGAACAGCACCCCGATCAGGACGAGGATACCCACAATTGCGGTTATGATACGAGTTTTCATTCAAATTTCTCCTTTTGGGAATTGCAAGGGTCAGATGCCGCCAAACCGGCGGGAGCGCTTGTTGAACTCCGTGATGGCGGCATCCAGGTCATCCCGGGTGAAATCAGGCCAGAGCACATCCATCTCCACCAGTTCGGCGTAGGCGGCCTGCCAGAGCATGAAGTTGGAAAGGCGCTTCTCGCCCGAGGGGCGCAGGATGAAATCCGGGTCCTTCTGGCCGGCGGTATACATGTGGTCGCTCATCATCTCTTCGGTGATGTCCTCGGGCTTGAGGGTGCCCGCTGCCACCTGCTGGGCCAGCTGCCGGGCGGCCCGCACGATCTCGGGGCGGCCGCCGTAGTTCACGGCAATGTTCAGGGTCATGCCGGTCTTGGCGGCAGAGTCCTCCTCCAGCTCGTTCATCAGCTTCTGGAGCTTTGCATCCAGCGCGGCCCGGTCGCCCAGGAACTTGATGCGGATGTTGCGGTCCTTATAGTTGAAGCCCTTGAGCAGATACTCGCCGAACAGCTTCATAATGGCGGAGACCTCTTCCAGCGGGCGCTTCCAGTTCTCGGTGGAGAAGGCGTAGAAGGTCACGGACGAAACGCCCAGCTCCTCGCAGTAGTTGGCGATATCCTGAAATACGGCGGCACCCTTTTTGTGGCCCGCGGTGCGGGGCAGGCCCCGCTGCTTGGCCCAGCGGCCGTTGCCGTCCATGATGATGCCGATGGAAAGGCCCTCGGCAAATTCTTTGGGATGGTTCATAATCATTCTCCTGCGTTTGCGGGGCGGGTGTTCCCTGCCCCGGTTCCGGCAAAAAGTGCCGCGCACTCGTTCCAGCGCACGGCACCTCACACGTTTCGTTTCGCCGCGGCGATCAGACGGACATGATCTCCTTCTGCTTTTCCTCAACGGCTGCGTCGATGTTCTTGATATACTTGTCGGTCAGCTTCTGGACCTCTTCTTCCATGGTCTTCTGGGTGTCCTCGGTCAGCTCACCGGCCTTCTTCATGGCCTTGGCCTTGTCCATGGCATCGCGGCGGACATTGCGCACGGCCACCTTGGCCTCCTCGCCCAGCTTGGCAACTTCCTTTGCCAGCTGCTTGCGGCGCTCCTCGGTGGGAGCCGGGAAGTTCAGGCGGATGGTGGAGCCGTCATCAATGGGGGTGATGCCCACATCGCTGGCCATGATGGCCTTGCTGATGGCGCGCAGCAGGGTGCGGTCCCAGGGGGTGATGGTCAGGGTGCGGGCCTCGCTCACGGCCACAGAGGCCACCTGCTGGATGGGAGTGGGGGCACCGTAGTAGTCCACGCTCACCTTGTCCAGAACGGCGGGGTTGGCGCGGCCTGCACGCACAGCGGCCAGCTCGCGGTCCAGATGCTCCACGGAGCTCTTCATCTTTTCTTCAAATGCCTTGGTGTTGCTGCTCATTGTCCTTTTCTCCTGTTATATATTGTTCTGCACAGGCGCTGTGATTGCTGCCTGTTCCATTCTATGGTACGGGGATGCGGGCTATGCTCAGCCCTCGTAGACCAGGGTGCCCACGTTCTCGCCCTGCACGGCCTTTGCAATGTTGTCCGGGTCGGCCAGGTCAAAGACCAGGATGGGGAGCTTGTTGTCGCGGCAGAGGGTGGCGGCAGTGCCGTCCATCACAGCCAGACGATCCTCCAGCACCTTGGTAAAGGTCAGAGTGTCGTACTTTTTGGCATCGGGGTACTTGTGGGGGTCCTTGTCGTACACGCCGTCCACCATGGTGGCCTTGAACATGATGTCCGCACTCACCTCAACAGCACGCAGAGCCGTGGTGGTATCGGTGGAGAAGAAGGGGTTGCCGGTGCCGCCGCCGAAGATGGCGATCTTGCCGTCTGCCATGGCCTTCAGGGCATCCTTGCGGGTAAAGGCGGGGGCCACCTGCGGCATGGTGATGGAGGTGAACACCTCGGTCTCCACGCCCAGCTGCTCCAGCTTGTCGGAGACAGCCAGCGCGTTCATCACGGTCGCCAGCATTCCGATCTTGTCGGCCAGGGTGCGCTCCATCTTGCCGCTGGAACGGCCGCGCCAGAAGTTGCCGCCGCCCACCACGATGCCGATCTGCACGCCCAGGTCGTGGGCCTTTTTCACGCCGCCGCAGATCGCGTCCATGGTCGGCTCGTCAAAGCCGGTGCCCTTTTCGCCGCCCAGGGCCTCGCCGCTGATCTTCAGAAGGATCCGCTGATATTTCAATGCCATATCAATACACCACCTAAATCATTTCTCTCATCAGGCCAAAGTTTCCCCTGCCCCTGATTTATTCATCTTATTTTACTATAAAATCGCTTCAAAGTAAACAGGTAAAGTGAACAAGCTCGCCGTCTGAAACCTCTCTGTCATCCCTGCAGGCTGCCGCCTCGCCTGACAGGCGGGACAGAACGACAGCCATTCTTGCCCTGGCTCCCCTGACAGAAGAGCTGCCGCGCAAAACGAGACTGAAAAATTCTGCCCATCAAAAAAGCCCCGAGTTCCGGAGAACTCAGGGCTTTTTTTCTGCATGGAGCGGGCAATGGGAATCGAACCCACCTCCTCAGCTTGGAAGGCTGATATACTAGCCGATGTACGATGCCCGCGAATGCAGGAAGAAGTATACCACGTTTTGGCTCAAATGTCCAGTGCTAATTTTTAAGAACCGGACTTCATGCCCAGATAGACGGTGCCCACGCCCGCAGCGATGTTCAGCAGGCCCATGCCGATGCCTGCCACGCTGGAGAAGTAGGTCAGGGTGGAATCAATGATGAGGTTGCCGTTGATGGTGCCTTCCGGCTCAGGGTACTTCTCGGGGTCTTTCTTCTGCAGCTGGACCGCCACACCGGCAATGTTGGAGACATTCAGGTAGGCCAGCATGCTGGTGGCCAGGCCCATAACGGTGGAGCCCAGTGCCATCCAGTTGATGGACAGGCCGCCGCTGGTGTACTCCATTTCCTCTTCCGCCAGAGGAGCATAATTCTTGGGATAGTTGATCATGGTTCTGTACCTCCAAATGTGTTTCAAGAGGGTCATCGTGGTTTCATTATAGGTTCTGCGGCTCCGGCTGTCAAGGGTCGAAACTTCAGCAGACAAAAGCAGCGCCCTCCCTTCTTCAGGGAGAGCGCCGCGTTCCGGTTTTCTCTTATTTTTTCTCAGAGCCGTTCTGCTGCTCCTGTTCCTGCTCCCTGCGCAGCTTTTTGATCCGCTTCTTCTCGCTTTCCACATGGGGCCAGGGCCAGGAGAAGCCCTCGTTCTCTCGGCACCATTTGACCAGCGGATAGAACGAGAACGCCAGCCCGAACAGATACAGCAGGACGTAGAGCGCGCCGGAAAGGCTCACCAGTGCGTCCAGCGCGCCGATGAGCGCCATGATCAGGCCCGCCTTCAGGAAGAACAGGCCGTTCTGGCGGCAGTATTCCGGGAAATTCTCCGCCTTGACTGCCTGACGGCCCTGATCTCCCCACACACGGGGATTTTTCATCACCGAGTAGCCGTAAAAGACCATCATCAGGCCGCAGGTAAGCTGGAATCCAAAAAACATATCACACCTCGCAGGTTTTCAGGGGGCCTCAGTCGTCGTAGCCCTCGAACAGGGGCTTCATGGCAGGCAGGAAGTCCAGCGTTGCAAAGTAGTCGCGGGGGGTCTCGGCGCGGCGGATGAGGCGGTGAGAGCCGTCCTCGCAGAGCAGGACCTCGGCGCTGCGGAGCTTGCCGTTGTAGTTGTAGCCCATGGCGGAGCCGTGGGCACCGGTGTCGTGGATGTAGATCAGGTCGCCGATGTCGATCTTGGGCAGCATCCGGTCAATGGCGAACTTGTCGTTGTTCTCGCACAGGCCGCCGACCACATCGTACTTGTGGTCGCAGGGGGCGTTCTCCTTGCCCAGCACGGTGATGTGGTGGTAAGCGCCGTACATGGCGGGGCGCATCAGGTTGGCAGCGCAGGCATCCAGACCGATGTACTCCTTGTAGATGTGCTTTTCGTGGATGGCAGTTGCCACCAGCGCACCGTAGGGGCCGGTGGTAAAGCGGCCCATCTCGGTGAAGATGGCCACATCGCCCATCCCTGCGGGCACAAGAATCTCCTCAAACTTCCGGCGCACGCCCTCGCCGATGGCCATGATGTCGTTCTCGGTCTGGTCGGGGCGGTAGGGGATGCCCACGCCGCCGGACAGGTTGATGTAGCCGATGTGGGCACCGGTGGCCTTCTGCACACGGACTGCCAGCTGGAACAGGATGCCTGCCAGCTCGGGGTAATAGGCATCGGAGATGGTGTTGGAGGCCAGGAAGGCGTGGATGCCAAAGTTCTTTGCGCCCTTTGCCATCAGCTTCTTGTAGCTGTCGATCATCTGCTCCTCGGTCATGCCGTACTTGGCATCGCCGGGCTTGTCCATGACCTGGAAGCCCTCCTCGCTCTCGCCCAGCTGGAAGGTCCCGCCCGGGTTGTAGCGGCAGAAGATGTTCTCGGGGATCCCGGCCACACGGTCCAGGAAGTCCACCATGGTGGCATCGTCCAGGTTGATGTATGCGCCCAGCTCGTAGGCCTTCTTCATGTCCTCCACGGGGGTCTGGTTGGAGGAGAACATGATATCGCTGCCGGTAAAGCCGCAGACCTCGCTCAGCATCAGCTCGGTCAGGGAGGAGCAGTCCACACCGCAGCCCTCTTCCTTCAGGATCTGCAGGATGATGGGGTTGGGCAGCGCCTTGACGGCAAAATACTCCCGGAAGCCCTTGTTCCAGCTGAAGGCCTTGTTGATGCGGCGGGCGTTCTCACGGATGCCCTTTTCGTCGTAGACGTGGAACGGGGTGGGCACGTCCTGGATGATCTCCTGGGCCTGCTCTTCGGTCAGAAACGGTCTCTTTTCCATAATATACTTCCCTCTCGTTTTTATAGCGTCACCGGCAGTTTCCGGTGCAATAGCATCAGGTCTTCAGGTTCTTTCTGGTGGGGGTAAAGGTGGGGATCATCTTTTCCAGCTGATCCACCACGCCCTCGTCGTTGTGCTGGGCGGCAGCGGCAAGATCCTGCAGCTGCTGGTAGAACACGGCCAGGTCGATGTCCCGGGGCGATGCCACAAAGATCTTGTTGTGCTCGGTGCGGCGCATCTTGCCCTGCTCCTCGTCCATCATCAGCTCCTCGTAGAGCTTCTCGCCCGGGCGCAGGCCCACGATCTTGATCTCCATATTCACGCCCGGCTCGTAGCCGTAAAAGCGGATGAGCTGCTTGGCCAGATCCATGATCTTGACCGGCTCGCCCATGTCCAGCACATAGATGCTGCCGCCCTCAGCCAGCGCGCCCGCCTGCAGCACCAGCTGGGCCGCCTCGGGAATGGTCATAAAGTAGCGCTCGATGTTGGGGTCGGTCAGGGTGACGGGACCGCCCTTCTTGATCTGAGCCTCGAACAGCGGGATCACGCTGCCGTGGCTGCCCAGCACGTTGCCAAAGCGGACCGCCACGCACTTCATGTCGGTGTTGCCCGCAAAGGTCTGGATGAGCATCTCACAGATCCGCTTGGTGCATCCCATCACGCTGGTGGGATTGACCGCCTTGTCGGTGGAAAGCTGGACGAACCGCTCCACGTCGTGCTCGCTGGCGCTGGTGAGCAGGTTCTTGGTGCCCAGCACATTGTTCTTCACGGCTTCGGCGGGGCTGATCTCCATCAGCGGCACATGCTTGTGGGCCGCTGCATGGAACACCACGGTGGGGTGGTAGGTCTCAAATACCTCGTCCAGCCGCTTTTTATCCCGAATGGAGCCGATCAGCACGGTCACAGGGATATCGCGGCCGTACTTCTGCTGCAGTTCCATCAGCAGCTCATAGGCGCAGTTCTCGTAGATATCAAAGATCAGCAGCTTGCCGGGCCGGAAGCGCATCACCTGGCGGCAGAGCTCGCTGCCAATGGAGCCGCCGCCGCCCGTCACCAGCACGGTCTTGCCGGTGAGGTAGCCGGAGATCTTCTCGTTGTCCAGCGTGACCTCGTCACGGGAGAGGAAATCGGCGGTGTTCAGCTCACGGAACGCACCCTGCTGGGGGCCGTTGCTGCCCACCAGCTGGGGGTCGCTCAGGATCTGCACCGGGCAGTGGGTGGAAACGCAGAGGTCGATGACATGGTTCAGCCTGCTGCCCCGCAGGGTGGGGATGGCAATGATGATGTTGTGGATGTTGTACTGGGTGCAGAGCTGGGGGATCTGCTCCAGCGTGCCCTTGACCGGCACGCCGTGGATGGTCTGCCCCTGCTTGACCAGGTCATCGTCCACCGCCACAACGGGGTGGCCGTAGCTGCTGTTGGATTTGCAGACATTGATGGCCCAGGCACCGGCCTCGCCCGCGCCCACGATCATCACAGGGCGGTTGGGGTCCTTGTTGGGCACGCCCCGCAGCCGCTCGCCGATGGGATGGTTCAGGAAGAGCCGCCATGCCAGACGGCTGCCCCCCACCAGCAGGAAGATGAGGACAGCTGCCATGGCGTTGGCGGAATCGAACAGCACGCCGTGGACGCAGAAATGGTTCACGAAATAGACCACCACCGTGGGCACGGCGATCATGCCGCCCAGACGGATGAGGTCACGCTCCCCGGCATACTTCCAGAGCACATGGTACAGCCCGCCCGCCAGAAAGCTGAGCAGGTAGAGCGCCACGATCCAGGGCAGGTTCTGGTAGAGCAGGGCCCGGTTGTGGGGCCACCAGCTGGCCTCCACCGCGCCGTCGGCCCGGAGCAGCAGGGCAAAGTAAAAACTGAATATCACGATGGCCGCGTCCAGCAGCACCAGGATCATCCGGCGCAGCAGCACCTGCGGCACAAGCTTCTCTGTTTTCTTCACAAAAATCCTCTTTTGCATCGGGGCGGGATCTGTCCGCACCCGTTTTTCCCGGCGTTGCCGGCCACAGGGTCCAAAGCCCCATGCGCCTGTTCCGCCATAATATCCATTGTATTATACTCAATTCTCCCCCCTGTGTCCAGAACAATTCCGATTCTCCGGGCTTTTCTGCCGCTCCCTGCGGGATTTTTCTGTCCGCAGGATGGCCCGCACCTCTTCGCCCAGCCCCAGCGGCCACTGCACGGCAAGGCAGACTGCCGCCATGCCAAAGCCGCCCGCGCAGAGCGCCGCCAGCCGGGCGGGCGTGCTCCCGCTGTCCAGCCACCCCGCCAGCAGGGCGCGCAGGCCCTCGCCCGCCCCCGCTGAGACCAGTGCCGCCAGCGCCGGAGCCCCCAGCCACCGCCAGAGCCTGGGCTGCAGCCCGCTGACGTGCAGCAGACGGGCTGTATTCATCTGGCAGGTATAGGCACTGGACAGCAGGATCACCCACAAAAAGCCCTTCATCCCCCATCTGGGCAGGAGGAGCAGCACCCCCGCAATGCGGAGCACCGCGTCCCACAGGCTGTATCGGAACACGGCCTTCTGCTCCCCCATCCCCTTCATGGCACCGTCCACCATGCTTTCCAGATACATCAGCGGCATGGCCGGGCCCAGCACCCGCAGATAGAACCCGGCCTCCCGGCTGTGGTAGAGCAGCAGGGCCAGCGGCTCCCCCCACACCCAGAACAGCGCCCCCGCCAGCGCCGAGAAGCAGCCCGTCAGCCGGAGCATCCGGTCCAGCAGGCAGCCCAGCCGTGCGCGCTCGCCCCGGATGTGGGCCTGGGTGATCTCAGGCATCAGCAGCACCGAAAGGCTCCCCAGCAGCCCAAAGGGAAAGGTGAGCAGAGGCAGGGCCATCCCCTTCAGGCTGCCGTACTGGGCCACCGCGGCACTGCGGCCCCCGGCATCCAGCAGGCAGACCGTCAGGCAGGCGGGCACCAGCATGTTCTCCGCCGTGTGCAGGGCGCTGGCAAGGCACCGCCCGCCCTCCACCGGCCACAGGATCTCCCAGAGCCGCCGGGCAGGGTCGGCAGGCCGTCGGGCCTTTTCTGCGCCGAACGCACGCACCGCCTCCCCACGGTAAAACAGCAGCAGGATGCAGGCCGACACCGCTTCGCTCACTGCCGTGGCGGCCAGCACCGCCGTGCAGCGGGCGCTCACGTCCTGCGCGTTCCCCCCTTCCAGCGCGTACCAGATGATCCCGATGCGCACACTCTGCTCCACCAGCTGGCTCAGCACGTTGGGCTCCACCCGCCGCCGGGCGATAAAGAACCCCCGCAGCACAGCCGAGAGGGCCATCCATGGCATCCCGAAGGCCGACACCCGCAGCGCGCCCGCTGCCCGCACATCTCCCAGCCACCACCGGGCAGCGGCCCCGGCCAGCCCATACTGCGCCGCCATGGCCGCCGCGCCCAGCAGCAGCCCCGTGCCCGCCAGCCGCACCAGCATCCCCCGCGCCTGTGCCCGGCTCCGGGCCAATTCCTCAGCCATCAGCCGGGTGGCCGCCACCGAGACCCCCGCCGTTGCCAGCGTGACAAAGAGCGCGTAGACCGCCAGCACCAGCTGATACAGCCCCATCCCCTCGCCGCCCAGGGCGTTGGCCAGATAGATGCGCAGGCCCATCCCGGCCAGCCGCAGCAGGACATCCGCCCCGGTCAGGAGGGCGGCGTTTTTCAGGTAGCTCTGCCCCATGGTCTTCCTCCTTTCCCCGCACAGGCGTTCGGTTCAGTGTATGCGGCCTTTCCCGGGCAATATGCACTCTTGTGAAGATGAGCGCCCCTGTGGGTTGTTTCCCACCCGGTTTTATGGTATGATATGGGTTGGTCAAGACGATCTGTCTAATTAAGATAAAGGAGAAAAGGTTAGAGTATGAGCGAAGAATGTACCCATGACTGTTCCACCTGCGGGGCAGCATGTTCTTCCCGCACCGCCGCACCTGAGCACGATGCCCCCAACCCCAACAGCAGCGTGAAAAAGGTCATCGGCGTTGTTTCGGGCAAAGGCGGTGTCGGCAAGAGCATGACCAGTGCCCTGCTGGCCTGCGCCATGGCCCGCCGGGGCTACCACTGCGGCATCCTGGATGCCGACATCACCGGCCCGTCCATCCCCAAGCTGTTCGGCATCCATGGCCGTGCCATGGCCGATGAAAAAGGCTGCTGGCCCATCCAGAGCCGGATGGGCATTGATGTGATGAGCATCAACCTGCTGGTCGAGAACGAGGAGGACCCCGTTGTGTGGCGCGGCCCCGTGATCGCCGGTGCGGTCAAGCAGTTCTGGACCGATGTGGTCTGGAAGGATGTGGACTTCCTGTTTGTGGACATGCCTCCGGGAACCGGCGACGTGCCCCTGACTGTGTTCCAGAGCCTGCCTGTGGACGGCATCGTGGTCGTTGCCAGCCCCCAGGAGCTGGTCAGCATGATCGTAGCCAAGGCCGTGAACATGGCTGAGATGATGAAGGTGCCCATGCTGGGCATCGTGGAGAACATGAGCTACATCGTCTGCCCCGACTGCGGCAAGCACATCAATGTGTTCGGCGAGAGCCATGTGGATGAGGTGGCCGCAAAGCACGGCCTGCCCGTGCTGGCCAAGTGCCCCATCGATCCCCAGCTGGCTGCCTGCTCCGATGCCGGCATGATCGAGGCCTACCCCGGCCAGTACCTTGAGGGTGCCGCCGATGCCTGCGAGAAGCTGCTGAAGAAGTAAATCGTGCACCTGTCCCCCGCCAGCGCCAGCCGCCTGCGGGGGATTTTTGTTTGCATTTCCGGCATTCTATGGTACAATATTGGTAGAGAATTTCCGATTGGAGGTGTCCGCATGAACACGCTTTCCCGCACTGAGATCGAGCAGGTCATCCGGGAGCTGCTGCACAAATATCACGCCGAGTACGCCCTGCTGTTCGGCTCCTATGCCCGGGGAGAAGCCACTGCCGCTTCTGATATCGATGTAATCGTGGTGGGCGGTGCCAACTTCCGGGCAAGGGACATCTTTGCTTTTGGGGAGGAGCTGCGCCAGCGCACCCAGAAGGATGTGGATGCCTTTGAGATCCGGGAGGTCAACACCGGCACTCCCTTCTATGAAAGCATCATGCGGGAGGGGGTCAGGATCGCATGAAGAGATCGGACAAGGAGCGCCTGAAAAAAATCGTTGCCACATGGGAAAGCCTGAAAGCCGAGATGCACAAGCGCGGCATTACGCCGGAGCTTCTGCTCGAGGACGAGTTTTCCCAGTGGGCCGTCACGACCCCGCTCTATAACATCGGGGAACAGGTCTACCAGCTCAGTCCGGAGTTCAAGGCCTCTTATCCGGAGCAACCCTGGAATATGGTCGCCGGGCTGCGTCACCGGCTGGTGCATGACTACGACGGTATCAACTGGAGCATCATCGTTGAAGTCCTGTTTGAGGATATGGAGCCCTTTGTGACTGCCGTGAATGCCATTTTGGCCGGAATGTAAAGGAGAACGCAAATGCCGAACGAACTCAAGATCGGCCGGGTATACCGGCACTTCAAGGGCGACTTTTATCTGGTGGAGGCCGTTGCCAACGATTCCGAAACGGGGGAGCCCTTTGTGGTCTACCGCAAGCTCTACGGGGACGGCGGGCTCTGGCTGCGGCCCCTTGCCATGTTCCTCAGCCCCGTGGATAAGGCAAAATACCCCGATGCCGCGCAGGAATACCGCTTTGAGCTGCAGGAGATCCCCAGCGCTGCCGGGCACTGACACTGTGAAGCGGATTCATTTTTATTTTGGCTTCACTGAAACATTTTCCGATTTCCTCTCTTGTAAATCGCCGCACAATGCTTTATAATGGTGAAGCGTTCTGTGATAGTGGGCAGAGCGATTGTAAATCATGGGAAAAGGAGTATTCTATTATGCTGACGAATGAATACCTGAAGCGCGTTTACGATGGCCTTGCACAGCGCAATGCCAATGAGCCTGAGTTCCTGCAGGCTGTCCGCGAGGTGCTGGAGAGCATCCAGCCCGTGGTGGAGAAGCATCCTGAGTACGAGAAGGCTGGCCTGATCGAGCGCATGGTCGAGCCCGAGCGCATCATCACCTTCCGTGTGCCCTGGGTCGATGATCAGGGCAAGGTCCAGGTGAACCGCGGCTACCGCGTCCAGTTCAACAGCGCCATCGGCCCCTACAAGGGCGGCCTGCGCTTCCATCCCTCTGTCAACCAGGGCATCCTGAAGTTCCTGGGCTTTGAGCAGATCTTCAAGAACAGCCTGACCACCCTGCCCATGGGCGGCGGCAAGGGCGGCTCTGACTTTGACCCCCACGGCAAGAGCGACATGGAAGTGATGCGCTTCTGCCAGAGCTTCATGACCGAGCTGTACCGCCACATCGGCCAGTTCGTGGACTGCCCCGCCGGTGATATCGGTGTCGGCGGCCGCGAGGTCGGCTATATGTTCGGCCAGTACAAGCGCCTGACCAACAGCTTCCAGGGCGGTATGCTCACCGGCAAGGGCCTGACCTTCGGCGGCTCCCTGGCCCGTACCGAGGCCACCGGCTACGGCCTGTGCTACTTCACCGCCGAGGCTCTGAAGTGTATGCGCAACGACAGCTTTGAGGGCAAGACCGTGGTCATCTCCGGCTCCGGCAATGTTGCCATCTATGCCTGCCAGAAGGCTCAGTCTCTGGGCGCAAAGGTCGTTACCATGTCCGATTCCAACGGCTACGTCTACGACCCCAACGGCATTGATCTGGCTTACGTCAAGGAGCTGAAGGAAGTGCGCCGCGGCCGCATCAAGGAGTATGCCGAGACCCACGCCGGTGTAACCTACGTTGCCGACTGCTCCAAGGTCTGGACTGTCCCCTGCGACATCGCCCTGCCCTGCGCAACCCAGAACGAGATCAACAAGGAGTCCGCTGAGGCTCTGGTCAAGAACGGCTGCACCGTTGTCTGCGAGGGCGCAAACATGCCCAGCACGCCCGAGGCCATTGAGGTCTACCTGTCCAACGGTGTCCTGTACGGACCCGCAAAGGCAGCCAACGCCGGCGGCGTGGCCACCTCCGGTCTGGAGATGAGCCAGAACTCCGAGCGTCTGAGCTGGAGCTTTGAGGAAGTGGATGCCAAGCTGAAGGGCATCATGGAGGGCATCTTCCACGCTTCCTACGATGCATCCGTTGCTGCCGGTTCCGAGGGCAACCTGATGGTCGGTGCAAACTGCGCTGGTTTCCTGAAGGTGGCCACCGCCATGATGGCACAGGGCATCACCTACTAAGCATTCCTTTTCTGAGGGCCGCATCCGAAGGGGTGCGGCCCTTTTTTTTCCTGCATATTTTCTCTGTCCGTTGTCCATACTCCCTTTGCCAGAAAGCGAAGGGAGTATTTTTATGGATGAGCAGATGTTTTGTTTCCAATGTGAGCAGGCGGCCAACGGGACTGCCTGTACCGGTCGGGCAGGTGTGTGCGGGAAATCGGCTCCGACCGCAGCGGCGCAGGACCGGCTGACCGGTGCCCTGATCCGGTATGCGGAGCAGCTCATTGGCGAAGGCCGTGCTCCGGCTCCGGAGCAGGCTTTGCTGCTGATGCAGGGGCTGTTCACCACCATCACCAATGTAAATTTTGACGAGCACACCGTCGGGCAGCTGATCGAGAAGATCCACGCCGCCTGTCCGGGCATTGCCGAGGACTATGATATGCAGCAGCTCTGGCAGGAGCCTGACCCGGATGTGCGAAGCCTGAAATGCTTTGTGCTGTTCAGCCTGCGGGGAATGGCCGCTTATAACTATCATGCTCGGGTGCTGGGCCGCATCGACCCGGAGCTGGACAAATTTTACTGTACCGCCCTGAAGGCAGTGGGCACCTCGGGGCTATCCATGGAGGAGCTTTGGCTCCTGGTGCAAAGGACCGGAGAAGCCAGCTTCCGCACCATGGAACTGCTGGATCATGCCAACACCGGTGCCTTTGGCGAACCGGAACCGACAGAAGTCCCTCTGACCATCGAGAAAGGGCCTTTCATCGTCATTTCCGGCCACGACCTTTACGACACCCAGCAACTTTTGGCCCAGACCGAGGGCAAGGGCATCAACGTTTATACCCACTCGGAACTCCTGCCCGCCCACGGTTATCCGGAGCTGAAAAAGCGCTATTCGCACCTCAAGGGAAATTTCGGCACCGCCTGGCAGAACCAGCAGTCGGAGTTTGAGGACATCCCCGCCCCCATCCTCTTCACCACAAACTGTATCATGCCGCTGCGCCCCAGCTACGCCGACCGGGTCTTTACCACCTCGGTGGTCTCCTATCCCGGGGTGCCGCACATCGGGGAGGACCGGGACTTCACCCCCGTCATCCGGAAAGCGCTGGAACTGGGCGGCTACCCGGAGGATACCATCATCCCGGGCATGAACGGCGGCAAAACGGTCACCACCGGCTTTGCGCGGAGCGCTGTGCTCTCCCACGCCAATGAGATCGTTGCGGCCGTGAAAAGCGGGCAGATCCGTCACTTCTTTCTGGTCGGCGGCTGCGACGGTACCCGGCCCACCCGCCGTTATTACACCGAGTTTGCCAAGCTGACACCGCCGGATACGGTCATTCTGACCCTTGCCTGCGGCAAATTCCGGCTGAACGATCTGCCTCTGGGCACAGTGCCCGGCACTGGCCTGCCCCGCATCCTCGATGTGGGCCAGTGCAACGACGCATACAGCGCCATCCGGATCGCACTGGCTCTGGCCGATGCCTTCGGCTGCACCGTCAACGACCTGCCGCTCTCGCTGGTGCTCTGCTGGTTCGAGCAGAAGGCAGTCTGCATCCTGATCGCCCTGCTGGCTTTGGGCATCCGGAACATCCGCCTCGGCCCCACCCTCCCGGCCTTTCTCTCTCCGGGGGTGGTGCAGGAATTGCAGCGCCGCTATGACCTGAAAGCCATTACGACCCCGGAAGAGGACCTGCGGGCCATTCTGGGACACTGACTGCCGCCGCAGGGAATTTCTTCCTTTGTTTTTGCTACGCTCCCGGGATTTCCCGGGAGTTTTTCTTGTGTCGAAACTTTTTCATAATTTCTGGGAATTTCCGGCGCATGGATAAGCTTTCACTCCTGTGCAGGAATCATTTTCCGGAGAAACTCCGGCGCGGTTCCCCGCCGCTTCAAAAATTTGAATCTTTCGGTTTCAAATTCGTTTGAACCTCTTGTATTTCCGAACATCCGATGCTACTATATTAGCAGTACACAAAATGTACTATATTTTAGAAAGAGGAGGAGAAAAAATTATGAAAAAGAGATGGTTCGTAGTGATACTTACCATCGGATTGCTGCTTCATGTTCTGCCGCTGAGTGTACTTGCACTGAGCCCCGACCCCACCATCACGGATTCGGACGGCACCATTCTGGACTGGAGTGACCTTTCCACCGTTCCCTACTCCCTTGATGATTTGCAGGAACAGGAACCTCCTGTTCCCGACCTTTCGGAGACGGGCTCGGAGAAAAGCCCTGCGGACGCGGGCAGCGATAAAGCAGCAGCGGATGACCTGCCCGCAGGGAATCTCACCCTCAAAACTCCTGACGAGGAATCGGGTGACGAGGAATCGGATGACAAGGAATCGGATGACGAGGAATCGGATGACAAGGAATCGGATGACAAGGAATCGGATGACGAGGAATCGGATGACAAGGAATCGGATGACGAGGAATCGGATGACGATGACCCTGCGGACGACGACGACAGCACCACAAGCCCCACAACCCAAGATGTGTGCAAGATCGGCGATACGCCCTACTCTACACTGGACGAGGCGATCAGCATGGCGATACCTGGCGACCAGATCGACCTGCTGACGAACATTGAGCTGTATGAAGGTCTTACGTTCGATAACAAGACCCTGACCATTTCCGGCGGCGACACCTATACGCTGACGCTGAAGGAGTACGGGATCTATGCGTATGAAAGCAAGCTCACATTTCAGGATCTCAGACTGAATCTTTATGCAAAGGAGCATACATACGAACACAGCGCAGGTGCTACGGCCAATCTGATCAGCAACTCTGATCTGCACTTGAAACGTGTTACCTGCACCATAAGCCCCGAGGGCAACTGCGGAAGCGGTATGTACCTGTACCAACAGACCAACCTGTATCTGGATGATTCCGAGGTTACGGTCGATGCTGCCAACGGCAGCATGGTTGACGGCATCATGGCCGACCCTTCAGAGTATGATAACAAGCCCAATCGTGAGGTCATTCTCAACAACTCTCGTCTGATAGCCACCGGCTGCAGCCATGCGGGCCTGATGCTGGACCCCATTAACATAACGCTGAATTCTTCTGAAGTTGAGGTGACCGATAACGCCAAAAACGAATATGGTTTCGGTCTTGCCTGCTATGACGGCAAGGTGACTCTGAAATCTTCCACGATCACCGCAACCGGAAATGGCGGAGATTCCAGCAGCTTTGGCGTTTTCGCCGGAAAGCTTGATGTTGATGGCAGTTCTACTCTGAACGCTTCTGATAATGGTGGTTCCGGCCTTGGTGTCGGTGGCAAAAGCTGGATCCGCAGCGGTGCAAATGTCATTTGCGATCGAAACGGCTATCATGATGCAGGTGCCGGCGGCGGTCTCCACGTGTTTTCGTGGTTTAGCGAAGATGCAGATGGCAATTACACCATTCCCGAGTATGTGGGTGATTTGACCATTGAAAGCGGCGCAACGGTTTCCGTGTGTGACAATGTTGGCTTGTCTGGCATTCAGAACAGTTGGATCCTTACGATCGAAGACGGCGCTCATGTAACCGTTGATAGAAACACGAAGTTCGGCATCTTCAACAGCCTTGATGCCCAGCTCACGATTGAGGGCGGTGCGTATGTTTCCGCAAGTGAAAATGGCATACATGGTATTTTTAACCGGGAGCAGGGATCCAAGGATCTCGGCAAGTTTGTGATCGAGCGCGGCGCAACCGTCCTGGTGAACGACAACCAGGGATCCGGTATTAGGAACCTGGATACCTTTACCGTCGAAAAGGGTGTCGATCTCGAAGTAGAAGGAAACCAGGACTGCGGCATTTTCAACAACCATGATGCCACCCTGAATCTGGGTTCCGGTACGGTTCGGTACAACCACGCCGCATATGGCGGCGGTCTTTTGAACTGGGGCACTGCAGTCCTTTCGGATGACGTGCAGTTGTACAACAACCACGCAGCCAACTTTGGTGACGACATCTACAATATTCGCAATTGTTCCCTCACCTTTGGCCCCACCGGCCGCGGCTGGGAGCTGGATGGCGACCCGGACTGCTATGATTTCATTACCGGCTGGTACGACGACTCTGAAGCCACCCGCTGGAACGCCCACGGGGACGAAGCGGATCTGCACATGGTTCTCGTCGCACCCGTCAATTCTTACACCGGCCCCCTGTCCCTCAAGGCCGCACACGGCAGCACCGGCAGCCTGACCGTCTGCAAAGAGACGGTCGGTGAACTGCTGCCGAGCGACTATGACACCGTGTTCACCTTTGAGCTCACGCTGGATGATGATGCCATCACCACGATCGACGACAAATGGTGCGGTGTCCCGTTCAAAAACGGCAAGACATCCTTCACCCTGAAAAGCGGCGAGAGCATCACGCTCTCGAACCTGCCCGCAGGCATCGGCTATACCATCACCGAAACCGCTCAGGACGGCTGGACCCTGCTGAATCTCAACCCTGCAGAGACCGGCGTTGTGCCCCAGAACGACACTGCCAAGGTCGTCTTTACCAACCTGAAGAACAGCCCGGACGACCCCTATGTTCCGGTCGTTCCCGTAGACCCGGAGACCCCCGAGATCCCCGAGGAGCCTGAGGGGCCGGAGACCCCCGAGAAGCCTGAGGAACCCGAGATCCCCGAGGAAACCGAGGAAACCGAGGAAACCGAGGAAACCGAGGAAACCGAGGAAACAGAGGCCCCCGGCGAGCTGCCTGCGGAGGAACCGGCTCAGACTGACACGTCCGCGTCGTTGGCCCAGCCGGAGGAAACGCCCACGCAGAACACCACGACCGTGACCCTGATCCAGACCGGTACCACCGATTGGCTGGCTGCCGTGCTTCTGATCTTTGGCATCGGTCTGTTGGTATGCGGGTGGTTCTTCGACCGCAAACAGCGCGCCGCAAAGCACTAAGGACAGAAACGCCCCGCAATCATACGCAAACCGCCGCATCCCCTGCCCCAGACCGGCAGCCGGATGCGGCGGTTTTTTCAAGGTTTTGATGAAATGCGTTCATCATTCCATCAAACCGCACAAGATGACCGGACTTCAGGGCATCAAGTTTGGCGCAGCTGTCACTTGAACATCTCTCACCATCCGCTATAATAGAACCATCGGAACAAAGGCGTTCCAGAAGGGTGAAGTCTACCCTTCTGGGGCGCTTTTTTGTTTTCTGTGCAAGATCGGCTGCGGAATGTGCCGCGGCCCGGAGGATATTTTGAGAGATAAGGATGGGAAAGGCAATGGATCAATTTACGGAAAACGCCACGCCTCTTGGCCTGTATGACCCTCAGTTCGAGCACGATGCCTGCGGCATCGGCGCGGTGGTGGACATCAAGGGCCGCAAGAGCCATCAGACGGTCAGCGATGCCCTGAGCATCGTGGAACGGCTGGAGCACCGCGCCGGCAAGGATGCCGAGGGCAAGACCGGCGACGGCGTGGGCATCATGCTGCAGATCAGCCACAAGTTCTTTTCCAAGGTGGCCGATGAGCTGAACATCAGCCTGGGCAACGAGCGGGAATACGGTGTCGGCATGTTCTTCTTCCCCCAGAACGAGCACCTGCGGGCACAGGCCATGAAGCTGTTTGAGCTGGTCACCCGCAAGGAGGGGCTTGAGTTTCTGGCATGGCGCAGGGTGCCGGTAGACCCCGATGCCGTGGGCCAGAAGGCCCGGGACTGCATGCCCTCCATCTGGCAGTGCTTCATCAAAAAGCCTGCCCGTGTGAGCAGGGGCATTGATTTTGACCGCAGGCTCTACATCATCCGCCGGGTGTTCGAGCAGGCCAGCAACGGCACCTATGTGCCCAGCCTGTCCAGCCGCACCA
>ERZ773252.1625-NODE-1625-length-21379-cov-6.076065_pt1 | contig 21379 bp, 13 predicted proteins | sample MGYA00580517_ERZ773252 | MGnify/ENA primary metagenome ERZ773252 (study PRJEB29015, sample SAMEA2737766) | human gut metagenome | biome: human gut; feature: human-associated habitat; material: faeces | place: China | collected 2012 ...
CGGGGACTACGTTGACGCTGCTTGTCTCGCCCAGGTGCCGTCGGGCCAGGGATGGGCGTCTTCGCTGATAGGTGCTTTGTTGGAAGAGCTGCTTTTATTGCGGCTCTTTCTTTGGTTTTGGGTATATTTGTTCTTGTTGAATTGTTATTGCGGATGGCCTGGGAACCTTGCTTTCCGCTGTTCTTTGTAGCCGTCTCGGCTTTGGTTGAGGGGAGACGATCTTTATGCGTATTGTGTTTATGGGTACGCCTGATTTTGCTGTGCCTTCTTTGACTTCGCTTGTTGAGGCTGGGAATGAGATTGCGCTTGTTGTTACTCGTCCTGATGCTGTTCGCGGGCGTGGTAAAAAGTTGGAGCCGTCTCCTATTAAGGCCAAGGCGCTTGAGCTTGGGTTGCCGGTTATTGAGGCCAATCGTATGACGGCCGAGGTTGTTGAGGCGCTCCAAGCTGCGCAAGCCGATATTTTCTGTGTGGCTGCTTATGGTTGCATTTTGCCGGATGAGGTGCTGCATATGGCGCCGCTTGGTATTGTGAATGTTCATGCGTCCTTGCTGCCTCGCTGGCGTGGGGCTGCTCCTATTCAGCGTGCGATTCTTGCTGGTGATGAGGTTGCTGGCGTTTCTATCATGCGTATTGGACATGGCGTTGATACCGGCGCTTATTGTGCCCAGGCGTCTACGTCGGTTGCCGGTAAGCATGCTGAGGCGCTGACCATGGAGCTTGGTGAGCTTGGCGGTAAACTGCTTGCCGATACGCTTCCTTCTCTTGCCGATGGCACCGCCGTGTGGATCGAACAGGACGAGGCGCTCGTTACCCATGCTGCCAAGATTTCTAAGCAGGAGATGCGCCTGGATCCGCACATGGCGGCGCTTGATTGCGTGCATCATGTACTGGCCTCGTCCGATACCGCGCCTGCTCGTTGCGTGATTGCCGGCAAGACCGTGCGTGTGCTCGATGCTGCGGCGGCTGATGTGTCGCTTGGCGAGGGTCAGGTTCTCGTTCAGGCTAAGCGTGTTTACCTTGGCCTTTCCGATGGCTCGGTTGAGTTGCTCGAGGTTAAGCCTGATGGCAAGCGTGCTATGGCCGCTTCTGCTTGGGCTGCTGGCCTGCAGGGTGCCGATCTTATCTGGGGTGTTTTGTCATGAGCAAGCTGTCTCCCGCGCGCAAGCTTGCGCTCGATGTGCTGATGGAGGCCGATCGCCGCGGCATGTACGCGCGCGACGTGCTCTCGTCCCGTGCTTCCGCCAAGGCCATTAACCAGCGCGATTCCGCTTTTGCCGCCCGCTTGGCGCTGGGTGTTGCCGCCACGCAGGGTATTTTGGACGAGCTGCTCGACCAGTTTCTCGATAAGCCCAAAAAGGTCGCTCCGCGTGTGCGCATGGCGCTTCGTATCTCGGCCTTCGAGATGCTCTACCTGCATACGCCTGGCCGCGTTGCCGTAAGTCAGGGAGTTGAGCTGGTTCGCTGCGGTGCTAAGTCCGCCGCCGGTCTGGCGAACGCCGTTCTGCATAAGGTTGCGGACAATGTTGAGGACTTTGCCACGGCATCCGACGTGGATGAGTCCGAGCGACGCTTGGTTCGTCTGTCGCGCCTGATGGGCTTGCCGCGATGGCTGTGCGCTCGCATTATGGCATCGTTTGACACGCCAGAGGGTGCGCTTAACTTTGCCGGCAATCTGGCCCCCGCGCCGCTGGCCCTGCATGAGAACGCTTTTGCTTCCAAGCCCGATCCGTATATCTCGCAGCTCGTCGCGCCTGTCTTCCCGGGCTGCTATGCCCCGGTTGATGCCCAGGTTACCGTTGCTTCGGGTGTGTTTGAGCGTGCTGCCGCGGTGGCCTCTGATCTCAACGCGCAACTTATCGCCACAGCTGCGACACGTCCCGGTCGTTGCCTGGAGATTGGTGCCGGTCGCGGCACCAAGACCTATGTGATGATGTGCCAGGCCAAGCGTGCCGGGTACGAGCGTCAGCATACCGCGCTCGACCTGCACGATCGTAAGTGCGATCAGAATCTCGCGCGCCTGCACAAGGCGGGTATCTCAGGTGTTCGTACGGTATCGGGCGATGCCTGCGAGCTCAATGAGGTGCTCACGTCTTTTGACGCGATGCTTGGCGAGCCTGCCCTGTTCGACACGGTGTTTATCGATGCACCGTGCTCTGGCACCGGCACTATGCGCCGTCATCCCGAGATTCCGTGGCGTCTGACCGAGAACGACGTTACGACCGAGTTGCCTCGCCTGCAGCTGACGATGCTCAAGGAAGCAGCCGCGCGCGTGGCTGCCGGCGGTGAGCTTCTCTATGCCACCTGCTCGGTTTTTGATGAAGAGAATACGCAGGTCGTGGATGCCTTCCTGGCCTCTCCCGAGGGCGCCGGCTTTAGTGTGGCACCGCTTTCCGAAGCTCAGATTCTGCAACTGCCCGAGTACGATCATGCCAAGAGCCTCGTCACCCTACGCCAAAACGCTCGAGGCCTCTTCCAAAGTGTCCCCGTTAATGCGGACTCCTACGACGGCCACTTCTGCGCACGCCTGGTCCGCCAGTAACTATTAAGTTGCGGTGAAATAGGGATTGAATAGCGGCTTCTACCTCGCCAAACAGTCCTTATTTCACCGCAACTCATAAGGAAACCTGGGCAGCTAAAGAATCAGCCCCGCGATTGGTGTCGGTCGCGGGGCTGATTGGTTTCTAGTGGTTATGCGGGCAGTTGGCGCAGCAGCCGCTGGTGGCGCTGGTGCTTGAGCCACCGCTGCGCTGGTCGGTGTTGTAGAAGCCACTGCCCTCAAACTTGATGCCGCTGGCCGAGAACGTCTTGGCGGCCGGAGCACCGCAGTTGGGACACACGACCTCGGGGGTCTCGGACATGGGATGCTCAACCTCAAACACGTTGCCGCAGCTCGAGCACTTGTAATCGTAGCGCGCCATAATACTTCCTTTTCAGCACAAAGCGGGCAGATCACTCTGCCCGCATAAATTCAAACGTCTGTAACTGTACCCTATATCGGGCGTTTTATCACGCTTCGCCCCAGAATCTATGCGTGTTGCGCAGGAGCTGTGCGGTTTTGCCCTCAGCGGCCGCAACGTCGGCCTCGTCAGCCTGCCAGGTCCAGTTGCCCGTGGCCACGCCCGGTACGTTCATGCGCGTGTCGTCGCCAAGCCCCAGCACGTCCTGCAGCGGCATCATCACCAGGGGAGCGTCGCTTGTCAGCGCGTCGCTCATCAGCTTGGCTGCCACCTCAACACCGCTCGGCTCGTCGCCGCCCGCAAAGGAGCGCGTGCACCAACCCGCGAGCGTCGACGTGTCGTGCGTCGAGGTGTACAGGATCTTTCCTGGCGTAGGGTGCACGCCGCTACGGACATCGTAGTCGCTAAACTCCAGCACGTCCATGCCGGGGAAGCCGCAGGTCGAGGCCATGGCGCGAACGCCGGGCGTCAGGTAGCCCAGGTCCTCGGCGATAAAGTTGAGCGGCCCCAGCTCGTCATAGGCGGTCTGGAACAGGTCCTTGCCCGGGCCTGCCAGCCAACGCCCGTCGGCGCAGGCCTTACCCGCGGGAATGCTAAAGTAGCTGTGGAAGCCCAGGAAGTGATCCAAGCGCACGCGGTCGTAGAGCGAAAACGCACGACGTAGGCGATCCATCCACCAGCTATAGCCGTTCTGCTTCATGTGGTCCCAGCGGAACGTCGGGTTGCCCCACACCTGGCCCTCGGGCGCAAAGTTGTCGGGCGGCGCACCGGAGATCTCGATTGCCTTACCGGTATCGGACAGCCAGAAGTTCTCGGGTTCGCTCCACGCATCTGCCGAATCGTCGGACACGTACATAGGAATATCGCCGATGACCTCGATGCCCTTCTTGTGCGCATAGTTCATAAGCTCGCACCAAGCCAGGTCAAAGCGGTACTGCATGTACGCCTGAAGCTCGGCCTCGTCGTGGAAACGCTTGTCGTCAATCAAGTGCTCGTTGTAGCGCGCAACATCTGCCGGCCAATCGTGGCGCGATTCGCCCTCAAAGTACTTTTTGACGGCCATATAGACGCAGTACTTCTCGAGCCAATCGGCATTGCGATGTTTAAACGCGGTGTACAGCGGATCGGCATCCTCGCCGCCGTGGGCCTTCCAGGTCTCAAAGTCGGCGGCTAGCTCCTTGTGGCTTTCGGGCAGCAGGTCGATATTGCCTGCAAAGGCCGAAGGACCGGCGTAAGGGGAGCGGAAGAAGTCCGTCGGGTTGACAGGCAGGACCTGCCAGTAGCGCATGCCCATAGCGGCCATATGGTCGATAAAACGACGCGTGGGCGCGCCGATCGTGCCGGGCTTACCGTCGTCGGTCGGCACCGATGTGATATGGCACACAACGCCCGCACCGTAATCGAGCGGCTCCTGCAGACGCTGCTCGGCGTGGTGATAGATGATCGACGATCCCAGCGGATACAGGTCGAGCGTGACGGTGCCATTGTGAATCTCGCACTCGTGACCGCTAATCACATCGCTCGCACATTCGTCGAGCGCCGGAATCGTCACGCGGTGTGAATTGCGCAGGCTGCGGTTGATGATAACCGTAGCTGCCTCGCCATCCTTGCCCGTGCGGTTGTATGCCAGCACCTCGTCGTTGAGCGCGAAGGCCTTGATCTCGCCGTCGATCATAAACGGCAGTGCGCGGCGTACGGCGGAGGCGTTTTTGACAATAGCCAGCGTGTCGAAGTCGTGCAGTTGGTCCTTGGTCGGCAGGGTGCGGCGGTTGCCTGGATCGGTTAGACCCTCCAGGCCGTATTCGTCGCCGTAGTAGATCGAAGGCACGCCGGGGAAGGTCATCTGCATGAGCGTGGCGAGCCAAAAACGGCTCTTGGCCAGGCCCATCGAGTTCTCGTCCAGGCGCCATTTGCTTCGCTCGCACTCGGGCAGCTGCGACTCGTCGGGGCCGCCGCCGAGCACCGAGATGATACGCGGGCGGTCGTGGCTCGACAGCAGGTTGAGCGCGCAGGACAGGGCCTCACGGGGATAGTTCTCGCGCAGGGTTTCGATATCCTCGGCTGCCTGGTAGGCGTTCTTGTAGCCCATCAAAAAGCCGATGACCATGTCGCGGAAGGGGTAATCCATAGCAGAGTCCAGCTCGGAGCCTTGCAGATAGCGGCGCAGATGGCCGTAGCTGATCTTGTTGGAGGCGTCTTCCCAGACTTCGCCGAGCAACAGTGCATCAGGCTTCTCGGCGAGCACGGCCTTTTTAATCTCGGCCAGGAAGTCATCGGAAAGCTCGTCGGCCACGTCTAGGCGCCAGCCATGAGCGCCGGCACGTAGCCATTTACGGATCACGCCGTCCTTGCCCAGGAGCCGCTCGCGTACCAGCTCAGAGCTCTCATTGATGGCGGGCATATTGCCCACGCCCCACCAGCAGTCGTATGAGCCGTCCTCGTGGAAATAAAACGCATCGCGCCATGGCGAATCCTCGCTCTGCCACGCGCCCACGCCGGGGTAGTTGCCGTAGCGGTTGAAATAGATCGAGTCGTCACCCGTATGGTTAAAGACGCCGTCCAGAATGATGGAGATGCCCAGCTTCTCGGCCGCCTGGCACAGCTCGGTAAAGTCCTGCTCGGTGCCCAGGATCGGGTCGATCTTGGTGTAGTCGGCCGTGTCGTAGCGGTGGTTGCTCGCGGCTTCAAAAATGGGGTTGAGGTAGATGGCTGTAAAGCCCAGCTCGGCGATGCGAGGCAGGTCTTCCTGGATGCCCTTGAGCGACCCGCCGTAGAAGTCCCAGGTTTTGATGGAGCCGTCTTCGGCGCGCTCGTACACGGGCGGCTCGTTCCAGTCCTCGACCATGCGGCGCTGGATTCCGTTGCGTGGTTTTTCGACCTCGGCCAGCGTGCGCTCGCGCCAGTTTTCATCTCGGGCGTAGCGATCGGGGAAGATCTGGTAGACCATGCCACGCTCGTACCACTCGGGACGCACTTCGCGGTGCTTATAGATGGTAATCTGGAAGGACAGCACCTCGGCGTAGTCGTAAGTTACGCCCTCGCCACCGGTGCGACCCTGCTGTGCGCCCAAGCGGACCTCGGGCTGGCCCTCGATATTGCAGATAAAGCTGTACCAGATAAGACAGGGCTCGGTGCACTCAAGCTCTACGGTAAATATGCCGTCGCCCTCGTGCGTCATGGGATACCGAGACTCACCGATCTCATCGACCCAGGTACGCAACGTAAGCGTTGCCTGGTTGGGATCGGCATCCTCCAGAATCACGGAGAGCGAAACGGAAGTGCCAGTGGTCACAGCGCCAAACGGAGTGCGAAACTGCGGCAGACGGCTGTTGTGAATCAATCTCATAATACGGTCCAGTTCAATAGAATCACGGCCTGCGGGCCATGGCTTTACGCATAGGTTGTAAGTATATCTTTTGTACACAGGCTGTATAAACAACATCCGTTTACCATCGGCGAACGGTTGTCCTAGAAAATCGTTTTACCACTACCTACAGAGAAGGGGCGCCAGGTTGGAGCGCCCCTTGCTTAGGGTTTGATGAGGTTTTGAATCGTCTGTATGCTAGCGGCGCTTGCGGGTGGCCGTTGCCTTGCGGACGGAGGTCTTCTTGGTCGGAGCCTTTTCCTCGGTCGCGGCGACGGGGGAGATCGGGGCCTTCTTGGCGGGCTCGGGCTTGGCCTTTACCTCGGCCTTGGGCTCCTCTTTAGCGGCAGCGGGCTTGACCTCGGCTGCCTTCGGCTCAGGCTTGGCCTTTAGTGCGGTCTTGTCCTCGACCTTAGCCTCCGCTTTGGGAGCAGCAGCCTTGGTCGTGGACTTCTTGGCCGTCGTCGTTGCGCGCTTGCGCGTGGTGGTCTTGGCGGCCGGCTTGGCCTCGACGGTTACCTTGGCCTTGGATTCGGCGGGCGTCTCCTCGACTTTGGCGGCCGGCTTTGTGGCTGCCTTGGTTGTGGCGGCCTTCGTGGTCGTCGATTTCGTTGTTGTGGTCTTCTTGGCAGCTGTTGCCTTCTTGGCGGTCGCGGTCGTCTTCTTGGTAGCGGCCTTGGCCGGTGCCTTTGCCGCAGCCTTAGCCTCGACGGCGTCGGCCTTTACCTCGGGAGCAGCCTCGGCTTCGGCGGCCTTCTTGGCAGCTGCGGTGGTGCGCTTGCGCGAGGTCGTTGTCTTGACAGCGGTGGTCTTGGTTGCCGTCGCCTTGGCCGCTGTGGCCTTCTTAGCCGTCGTCTTACGAGTCGTGGTCTTCTTAGCTGCAGGCTTTGCAGCTGGCTTGACCTCGGACTCTGCCTCAGGAGCAGCCTCAGCCTTCACCTCAGACTCGGCCGTAACGGGCTCAGCCTCAACCGGCTTCTCTTCGGCTTTGGGCTCCTCAGCGGCCACCGGCTCAGCAACAGCCTCAGGCTCGTCGACAACAGCCGCCGGCCTCTCAATCTCCGGATGCATAAAGAAGTACAGGTCCAGATACTTGTCGGCCGAGCGCGTCCAGCTAAAGTCCTGGCTCATGGCCTGCGTTACCAGCTGGTTCCAGGCATCGCGGTTGTCCCAGAACAGGCGTGCCGCGCGGAACACGGCGTCGCCCATCTCGTCGCCGTTAAAGTTGCTAAACGAGAAGCCCGTGCCCTCGCCGGTAAACTCGTTGTACGGCTGCACGGTGTCCTTCAGGCCGCCGGTTTCGCGTACGATGGGCAGGGTGCCATAGCGCATGGCGATGATCTGCGACAGGCCGCAGGGCTCAAACTTCGAAGGCATCAGGAACATGTCGGCTGCGGCATACATGCGCTGCGACAGCGCCGGATCAAACTCGATGCGTGCGGCCATGGTGCCGGGGTACTTGTCCTGGAAGTAGCGCAGGCCGTCCTCGTAGTCGCGGTCGCCGGTGCCCAGCACCGCCACCTGCACGCCGCCGGCCAGGATGCGGTCGAGCGCGTACATGACCAGGTCCATGCCCTTCTGGCGCGTCAGGCGCGTGACCATCACCATGAGCGGACGGTCGTCGCGAACCTCGAGCCCCAGCTCTTCCTGCAGCTTGGCCTTGCACACGGCCTTGCCGGAACGGTCCCCGACGGTGTAGTTGGCGGCAATGCGCTTGTCGGTCGCCGGGTCAAAGCCTGCCACGTCGATGCCATTCAAAATGCCCTGCAGCGCATACGAACGCTCGCGCAGAACGCCGTCCAGGCCCTCGCCAAACTCGGGCGTCTGGATCTCATTGGCATAGGTGGGGCTCACCGTGGTGATGGCGTCGGCATAGCGCAGGGCGCCCAGCATGTAGTTGATGCTGCAGGCGTCGCAACGCAGCTGTGAGGCGGCCGCCGGAATATGCGCCACACCCAGGATGTCCTCCATTACGGTGTCGCTAAACTGGCCCTGGAACGCCACGTTGTGGATCGAGAACACGGTCTTGACGCGGTCATACAGCGGCAGGCCCTGGTAGAACTCGCGCAAGAACACGGGCGCCAGCGCCGTTTGCCAGTCGTTGCAGTGCAGGATGTCGCACTCAAAGCCGGCCGGCAGGTGCTGCAGGCTCTCGGTGATGGCCTTGGAGAAGAACGCAAAGCGCTCGCCGTCGTCAAAGAAGCCGTACGGATAGTCGCGCGCAAAGTAGCGCTCGTTGTCGATGAACATATAGGTGACGCCGTCGTGCTCGAGCTTCTCGAGTCCGCAGTACTCATTGCGCCAGCCCAGGCTCACGTAAAAGTCGGAGAAGTGCTCCATCTGCGCCTTGTACTCGTCCTTGATGGTGGCGTACTTGGGCACCATCACGATGACCTCGGCGCCGGCGCGCACGAGCGCCGCAGGCAGCGAGCCCGCCACGTCGCCCAGGCCACCGGTCTTAACAAACGGTGCGCACTCGGCCGAGGCAAACACGATCTGCATCTTTTTGCTGGAATCTGCCATATTGTCTCCCATGTTGCAATTCGAGAATAGCCGCCTGGCGCTAACCGGGCGGCTATTCTACATGTTACGAGCGATGTTGCGGTGCCAACGTTAACGTACGATGGTGGTGTCGGAAGTTAACGGAGCCTTGCCCAGCACCAGAATGTTCTCGGGCGTGCCGCGAAGCTCGGTGTTGGTGGGGACCACGTTGTTCTTGTCCAGAATGGCGTTCTCAACGCGTGCGCCGCTTTTGATGATGCAGCTCTGGTTGATGATCGAGTTGGTCACCGAGGCGCCCTCCTCGACCACGACGCCGCGCGACAGGATCGAATTGCGCACGGTGCCCTTGATGATGCAACCGGCCGAGATGATCGAGTTGCAGGCGTGGCTGCCGGTCGCATAGCGCGAAGGCGGCACGTCGTGAGCCTTGGTCAGGATCGGGCGCTCGGGGTCAAAGAGCTGATCGGCCACGGTCTGGTCGAGCAGGTCCATGCTGCGGCGATACAGCGACTTCTCGCTAAACACGCCCACGACCTCGCCCTTGTACTCGTAGCTGCACACGTCGATGTTGCCAAAGTCGCCCTGGAGTGCTTCGAGCAGGTCCAGATAGTCGGCGGCCTGGTAGTGGTCGATGATCTCGAGCAGCGTCTCGCGGTTGACGATGCAGCAGTCCATGGACGCGTTGTCGCCGTACACGACGCCGGCGCTCACGCCCGTCAGGCGGCCGTTCTCGTTAATCTCGAGCTTAGTCTCGTCATCGACGTTGCGCGTGGCCTTGCAGTACACCACGGTCATCTGGGCGCCGGAGTTCTCGTGCGCATCGATGATGGTGTTGAGGTCCATGTTAAAGATGATGTTGGTGCCCATCATCACAACATAGGGCTTCTGCGAGCGCTGGAACAGCGTCTTGTTGGAGATGATGTCGCGCAGCAAGAAACGCATGCCGCCCTTGGTGGTGCCATACGCGTTGCCGGGCACCATGAACAGGCCGCCCTTCTTGCGGTCAAGACCCCAGTCCTTGCCCGAGCCCACGTGGTCGATCAGCGAACGGTAGTTACCCGGCATGACGACGCCGACAGTCTTAATGCCGGCATTCATCATGTTGGACAGCGGAAAGTCGATCAGGCGGTAGCGGCCCAAAAACGGGACGGACGCGATGGGGCGGTCCTTGAGCAGGACACTGCCGTAGGACGAAGAGTAGTTAGCGGTGATATAACCGATGGCCTTGCGATTGATCATCGGATCATTCCCCCTTCCCGATAACGACGTCATTTCCAACGACGGCCGTATCCTTGGTGGTATCGACAGAGCCGAGCTTCACGCCCTCTTCGACCGTGGAGTTCTCGCCCAAAATAGCGCGGCAGATGTGCGCGCCGCTCTTAACGTGCGCACCTGGCAGCAGCACGGAGTCCTCGACCACGGCGCGCTCCTCGATGATGACATCGGTCGAAAGAATCGAGTGGCGAGCGGTGCCGTAAATCTTGCAGCCGTTGGAGACCAGGCAGTCGTCTAGGCGACCATCCGGGCCAATATAGTGCGGCGGTCGCGTGGTGATGTTGGACATGATGGGGAAGTGCTTGTCGAACAGATCGAACTCGGGGTTGTTGCCCAGCAGGTCCATCGAGGTCTCGTGGAAGCTGGCGATGGTGCCGACGTCCTTCCAAAAGCCGTGGAACTCGTAGCTGTACAGGCGCTTGTCCTCGCCGAGCAGCTTGGGGATGATGTCCTTGCCAAAGTCGTGGCTCGAGCGCTGGTCCAGAGCGTCCTCCTCGAGTGCCTCGATCAGTACGTCGGCCGAGAAGATGTAGATGCCCATGGACGCGAGGTTCGAATCGGGCTTCTCGGGCTTCTCGGTAAACTTGGTGATGCGGCCGTCCTCGGGGTCGGTGGTCAGGATGCCAAAGCGGCTGGCCTCCTCCCACGGCACGGGCATAACGCTCACCGTGAGGTCGGCGTTGTTCTCAATGTGCGTCTTGAGCATCTTGCGGTAGTCCATGCGATACAGGTGATCGCCCGAAAGAATCAGAACGTACTTGGGGTCGTTGGCCTTGATGTAGTCGAGGTTCTGCGTAATGGCGTCGGCCGTGCCCGCATACCAGGCGCCGCCGGTCTGCGTCTCGTACGGCGGCAGGATCGACACGCCGCCGTCGCGGCTGTCCAGATCCCACGCCTCGCCGGAGCCCACGTAGGCATGCAGCAGGTAGGGACGGTACTGCGTCAGAACGCCCACCGTGTCGATGCCCGAGTTGGAGCAGTTGGACAGCGAAAAGTCGATAATGCGGAACTTGCCACCAAAGCTAACCGCCGGCTTGGCGATCTTTTGGGTGAGTGCCCCCAATCGGCTGCCCTGTCCTCCTGCGAGGAGCATCGCGATGCATTCTTTCTTACTCATCGATTTCTCCTTCTGTCATCGATGTTCCTAACCCATTAGCGACGGGCGCGGCGCACTGTCACGCCCGTCGAGTAATGCCGTGCGGCAAAGGGAGCTCGCGCGCTTTATGCGTGCCAGATCTCGTCGCGATACTCGCGAATGGTGCGGTCGGACGAGAACCAGCCACTCGAGGCGGTGTTGAGCAGGGCCTTGCGGTTCCAGGTCTCCTGGTCGCCGTAGCTGCCCGTGAGGTTCTCCCATGCATCCACGTAGCTGCGGAAGTCAGCCATGACTAGGTCGGGGTCGTTGTTGTTCATGAGCTCGTTGTAGATGCTCTCGAAGTTGCCCGAAAGACCCGCAAACGTGTTGTCCTTGAGCTCGTCCATCACGCGGCCCAGACGCTCGCGGTCGCCGTTGAGGGTATCCCACGCAAAGTAGCTGTTGGATGCCCAGAGCTGCTCGACCTCGGGGGCGGTCAGGCCAAAGATGGCCTCGTTCTCGCGGCCGGCCAGATCGGCGATCTCGATGTTGGCGCCGTCAAGGGTACCCAGCGTAATGGCGCCGTTCATCATGAGCTTCATGTTGGACGTGCCCGAGGCCTCCTTGCCGGCCGTGGAGATCTGCTCCGAGATCTCGGCGGCGGGGTAGATGAGCTGGGCGTTGCTCACGCGGAAGTTGGGGATAAAGCAGACCTTCATGACCTCGTTCACGCGAGCGTCGTTGTTGATGACGTCGGCAACGGAGTTAATGAGGCGGATGGTCTCCTTGGCGAAGGTGTAGCTCGAGGCAGCCTTGCCGCTAAAGATGAAGGTCGTCGGCGTCACGTGGAAGTTAGGATCGGCGATGCGACGGTTGTAGATGTCCATCACCTTCATGATGTTCATGAGCTGGCGCTTATAGGCGTGGAAGCGCTTTACCTGGACATCGAAGACGGTGTTGGGGTCGATAACCAGACCGGTCTCGGCCTTGACGTAGGCGGCCAGGCGCTCCTTGTTAGCGCGCTTGGAGGCACCCACGGCCTTCAGGAACTCGGTGTCGTCCTTAAACTCCTTGAGTTTCTCAAGCTCAAAGGCGTCTTTGAGCCAGCCATCGCCAATGGCCTCGGTCACGAGCTTGGCGTAGGTGGGGTTGGCCTCGGCAAAGAAGCGACGGTGCGAGATGCCGTTGGTCTTGTTGTTGAACTTCTCGGGCGTCAGGGCATAGAAGTCCTTGAGCACGATGTTCTTGATGATGTCGGAATGGATCTTGGCCACGCCGTTGACGCTGTGGCTGCAGATCACAGACAGGTTGGCCATGCGAATCTCGCCGTCCCACAGGATGGCGGTCTGGCGCAGACGCTCCTGCCAGCCCTCCTTCGTGGTGTCGAACGACTCGTGCCAACGACGGCTGATCTCGTCGATGACCTGGTACACGCGGGGGAGGAGCTTGGAGAACGTGCCGATGGGCCACTTCTCCAGAGCCTCGGGCAGGATGGTGTGGTTGGTGTAGCTCACGACCTGCGTCACGATGTTCCAGGCGTCGTCCCACTCGAGCTTCTTCTCGTCGATGAGGATGCGCATGAGCTCGGGGCCGCACATGGCGGGGTGCGTATCGTTGGTGTGGATGGCCACAAACTGCGGCAGCAGCTCCCAGTTCTCGCCGTGCTCCTTCTCAAAGGTGTCGAGCAGGCTGTAGATGCCGGCCGAGACAAACAGGTACTCCTGCTTCAGGCGCAGCAGACGGCCGTGCTCGCCGGCGTCGTTGGGGTAGAGGATGGCGCTGATGGCCTCGGCCTCGGCGCGCTCGGCGTCGGCCAGGGCGTAGTCGCCGCGGTTGAAGGCCTCAAGGTCAAAGTGCTCCTCGACCGGCTCGGCAGCCCAGACGCGCAGCTTGTTGACGGTCTCGCCGGCATAGCCCACCACGGGGATGTCATAAGGGACGGCCAGGATGTCCTGCGTGTCCACCGTGCGGTAGAACGTGCGGCCGTCCTCCTCAAAGCCCTCGACGTGGCCACCAAACTTAATGGTCACGGCCTTGTCCTGACGACGGACCTCCCAGGGATAGCCGTGGGTGAGCCACTCGTCGGTGGCCTCGACCTGGCTGCCGTTGACGATCTCCTGCTTAAACAGGCCGTAGCGGTAGCGCATGCCGTTGCCGTAGCCGGCAATGCCCTCGGCTGCCATGGAATCCAGGAAGCACGCGGCCAGACGACCCAGGCCACCGTTGCCCAGGGCCGGATCGGGCTCCTGGTTCTCGATGACGGACAGGTCAAAGCCCATGTCGTTGAGCGCCTCGGCGACCATGTCGCGCACGCCAAAGTTGAGCAGGTAGTTGTCGAGCAGGCGGCCGATCAAAAACTCGATCGAGAAGTAGTACACGCGCTTTTTGCCCTCGGCGGTGACGCGGGCGTCACTCTTGGTGGCAACGGTGCGCGCCTTCTCGGCCACGAGCTTGGCCAGGGCGTTAAAGCGGTCGAGGTCGCTTGCGGCCTCGACGCTCTTGCCGCTGATGCTCATGACGGCATCGCGATAGAGCTCGGTAAACTCCTGCTTGTTGTCGAAGATCTTATTCATACGTTCCTTTCCCCCGGGGATGTTTCTCCCGGAACGGTTATGACATGTATCCTACGCCCCCGCGGGGCGGGTAATTACAGCTGTAACGGTTTTGTTACGCATCCTTGGCAGACGGCTTAACAGAAGCAGACTTGGCCTTGGTAGCGGCCTTTTTGGCAGCCGGTTTCTTGGCTGCGGCCTTAGCAGCGGGCTTTGCGGCAGCCTTGGCCTTGGCCTTGGTCGTCGTGGCCTTCGCCTTAGCCGGAGCCTTCTTGGCAGCCGCAGGCTTAGGCTTCACCGAGGACGTGCGCTTCTTGGGCGCAGCCTTGGGCTCCTCGACCATCGGCGGCTTATAGCTGCTGGGACCGCGGCGCTTAAGCACCACGCCTGCCAGGCCGGGCACCTTAATCTCAATAGAGTCCATCTGCCCGTTCCAGGGATAGGGCTCGCTCGAGCAGGTGTAGGGCTCCTTGCCGGCATAGCCGCTGCCGCCAAACTCGGGACGGTCGGAATCGAAGATGACCTCCCAGTCGCCCTCGCGCGGCACGCCCACGCGGAAGCTCTCGTAGCTCGCTGGGTCAAAGTTAATCAGGATCACCAGGTCGTCATCGACGTCCTCGCCCTGACGCACAAAGCTCACGATGGACTGCTTGGAGTTGTCCGCATCGATCCAGGTAAAGCCGTCGTCGGTGTAGCCGCGCTCGTACAGGGCGGGCTCGGCGGTGTACAGGTGGTTGAGCGCCTTGATGAACGCCTGATGATGACGGTGAGTCTCGTACTCCTCGGTCAGGAACCACTGGATGGACTCGTAGTAGCGCCACTCAATAAACTGGCCAATCTCGTTGCCCATAAAGTTGAGCTTGGCACCGGGATGCGTCATCTGGTAGAAGGCCAGCGTGCGCAGGCCGGCAAACTGACGCCACCAGTCGCCCGGCATACGGCCGATCAGCGAGCATTTACCGTGCACGACCTCGTCGTGGCTCAGCGGGCAAATGAAGTTCTCGGTAAAGGCGTACATGATGGAGAACGTGAGCAGCCCGTGGTTGCCGGGGCGCCACGGAAAATCGGTCTGCATGTAGTGAAGGGTGTCGTTCATCCAGCCCATGTCCCACTTGTAGTGGAAGCCCAGGCCGCCGTCCTGCGGCGGGTAGGTCACGAGCGGCCACGCGGTGGACTCCTCAGCCATCATCATCACGTCAGGGAAGTGGGCCTCCACGGCGCAGTTGACCTGGCGGATAAACGCGCTGGCGTCCAGGTCCTCCTCGGTACCGTACTTGTTGAACTTCTTTTGGCCGGGATCGTCGATGCCAAAGTTGAGGTACAGCATGCTGGACACGCCGTCCATGCGAATGCCGTCCACGTGGAAGTTCTCGAGCCAGTACAGCACGTTGGAGACCAGGAAGGAGCGGACCTCGCCGCGGGCGAAGTCGAACTTGTGCGTGCCCCAGTTGGGGTGAATCTCATGCTCAAACAGCATGTGACCGTTAAAGGTGGCAAGGCCGTGGGAGTCGGCGCAAAAACCGCCGGGCACCCAGTCCATGATCACGCCGATGCCTGCCTCGTGGCACGCATCGATAAAGTGCATGAGCTGCTGTGGGTTGCCGTAGCGCGACGTGGCGGCATAGTAGCCGGTCGTCTGGTAGCCCCAGGAGCCATCGAAGGGATGCTCCATAAGCGGCATGACCTCGATATGTGTGTAGCCCATGTCGCGCACGTAGTCCACGAGCTCCACCGACAGGTCGTCGTAGGTGTAAAACTCGCCGCGCTGCGCGGGGAAGGGATCCATGGGGCCGGGGTAGTTACCGAACTCGTCCGGCTCGCCCTGCGGCGCGTCGCCGTGGCGCTTCCATGAGCCAATATGCACCTCGTAGATGTTGAGTGGCTGTGACATGTGGTTATGGCCGGCGCGGCGCTTGAGCCACGCGGCGTCGTTCCACTTGTAGCCATCCAGGGTCCACAGCACGCTGGCGGTACCCGGAGGGCACTCGGCCTTAAAGGCATACGGATCGGCCTTATAGAGCTTTTCTCCCTCGTTTGTCTCGATGAGATATTTATAGAGTTGGCCCTGCTCGGCGCCAGGAATAAAGCCTTCCCAGATAGCGCTCGTATGCACGGGCACCAGCGGGTTGGCTTCCTCATCCCAGTCGTTAAATTCGCCAATGACATGGACGCTCTTTACGTCGGGCGCCCAAACGCAAAAACGCCAGCCGCGCGTACGGTTCTGCGTGTCGGGGTGCGCGCCCATCTTTTCCCAGCTGCGCTCCCACGTGCCGATGCCAAATAGATAGACATCGTCCTTGGTGAGCTCCGGTGCGTGCGGGGCGGCTTTACGGGTTGCGGGCTTTTTAGCCGTTGGCTTTAGCTTTGTATCGCTCACGTTTGATCCCATCATGACGCGGCAGCGTGTTGCCTTGGTGACTAGATGCGAAAGGTCCAAGGCTGCACGAATCGAAGGGACGGCGATAGTTCTATGATTCGTTCCACCTCGCGTGCTCGGTGGAACTTTCGGCAGAAACTACGATAACACCTGTACGTTACTTTTATGAAGGAAGTGGTTTTAGGGCGGCGTTTAATCGGTAAGCGCCATGTTTAGACCACTGGCAGAATTGCCGTGGTAAAACTCTTGACAGTTTTACCAATTAGGGTTTCAAGATTGTTAGTCTGACGTTTGGTAAAACGTTTTTAGCAGGATGTTTACCATTTGACATCGAAAGGTTCGTTTATGTCCCAGACCGCCGCCCCCAACGTTGCTTTTATTTTCGATTGCGACGGCACACTGGTTAATAGCACCCCCGTTTGGGCCTATGCCCAGCCCGAGTTATTGCACCGCCACGGAGTTGACGTGACGGTCGACGATTTTGCCCAGTTTGAGCATTTGTCGCTCGAGGATGAGTGCCAGGCCTACCACGACACCTGGGGTATTGGAGCGAATGGCGAGGAGCTGTATCGCGAGCTGAGCGACATCCTGATCGATGGCTACTCCAAGGTGCCACCGCGCGAGGGGCTCTTGGCATTTTTGGAGCAGGCGAAGACGGCCGGCATTGCCATGTCCGTTGCCACGTCCACGCCGGCCGAGCTGGTGCAGTCTGCGCTCGCTGGTGCCGGGCTCGATGCCTACATGGAGTTTGTGACCACCACGGGTGAGGCGGGACGCTCCAAACAGTTCCCCGACGTATACGAGCTTGCGCTGCGCCGCCTTGAGGAGCGCCATGGGCACAAGTTTGAGGGCACATGGGTGTTTGAGGACGCCGTCTTTGGCCTAAAGAGTTCTGGCGCCGCCGGCTTTAAGCGTGTAGGCATCTATGACTCGCATGGCCGTATGGAGCGCGACGAGGTTCGCGACAACTGCGATATCTTTATCGACAGCTATGAAGACCTGGATCTGGCCCGTGTGCTTTCGTTTGAGGGATAGGCGAGGGCTGTGGTTTGCAAGGTATTAGTGGTCTGCGGCTCGCCCGTGGTGGCGAGCGCGGATCTGTTGCATAGGCTAGCAGGGGAGTGCGATCACATTGTCGCCGTGGACCGCGGACTCGACGCCCTGCTGGGCGCTGGACTGGACTGCGACGTATATGTGGGGGATGCCGACACGGTAAGCGATGCGGGTCGCGCGCTAGTCGATGCCGCCGAAGCTTTTGAGGTAGAGCGTCACGATCCCTACAAGGACTATACCGATCTGGCGCTGGCGCTCGATTCCGTCCGCCGTCGCTGGCCGGGTGCCGAAGTTGTCGCGTCTTGCGCTACGGGCGGCCGCCCGGATATGGCGCTTTCCGTACTGGGTCTACTCGCAGGCTACGATGACGGCCCAGTTTGGATTGCCGAGGACAAGGTGGTCGCCCGCATCCTTCGCGCAGGTGAGTCGTGGACCATCGAGGGCTTCGAGGATAAGACGTTCTCTATCATCGCTATAACCCCTGGGACGGTGGTAAGCGAACACGGCCTAGAGTGGGAACTAGACCACAGCCCCTTGGGTTTGTTGGCCGACACGGGCATTAGCAACGTCGTCAGGTCAACAGCCACGATCCAAGCCCACGCCGGCACTGCCATCGCTTACCTATATCAATAGGCATTTATAGTCTGACCCAAAAAAGTCCTTGCACGTCGCGCCAACTTCCCCTATAGTATTTCCTCGTCACGGGGGCGTAGCTCAGCTGGGAGAGCGCTTGACTGGCAGTCAAGAGGTCAGGGGTTCGATCCCCCTCGTCTCCACCATCGTGAATGCAAAGGCCTTCGGTATTCCGATGGCCTTTTTTCTTGCTAAAACACCTCGGCACACAAACCGATACCCACACCAACAAAAAGTTGCACAATTTATTTCCCATGTCTGTACATAGTTTGTTATCTAATGGCAATTAACGGTGCAGCTCGCTGCTCCATTTGGGCTTCAGGAACGCTCCCAATTATTGCTAGCACCCCAATAACCTGCGTCAACGTGAACAACATCCCAAAACAACCCCCTTAAGCACGTCAAATGAACGATATGTTGTCCAACGCAGCCCAAATCAGTTTCACTAACAGCTTGTGCTAGGATACCTAACGTTACATGAGTTCAACTGTGCTCGCGGCTCCAGCAAGTTGCAAAGCGCAGGGTCGATCAGCATCCGGCCGTAACGGCGGTGTTAGAAAAACCACGAGCTCCAATATAGAAGTCATGCGACTTTGTTTTTTTGTATCGAATTAATTCGTAGGTGTAAAGAGCTATTGTTTGCATGCTAAAGCGTAGCAGTGCTGCAGCTGTTTGCGTGCGTTCCAGTTTTGTACCCGCTTGACTGGGCCGCACGCAGCCAGCTGGGGACGCGGTCTTTTTGCGATACACGTCCGCGTCTCTAGCAACTGCATTTATACATACCGTTCACGGTGGGGCAGAGCCACGTGCTTGTCTAACTGGGCTCAGGGTTTGAATATGGAGCGCCTTCGCGCACAAGCGCCCTGGCGAAGCCATACCCAAACCCCGTGAGCCACACGAAAGACAGCAAGGGGGTGGTGCTCGTGTGGTATGTGATCCAGGTCATTAACGGTCGCGAAGACGTAATGCGCGAGCGCATCGAGCGTGTGGTGCCAGCTGGTGCCATGCAGGAGCTCTTTTATCCCCAATTTCAAACCGAGATTAAGGTACACGGCGAATGGGTCAACACGACCAAGCCGCTCTTTCCCGGTTATCTCATCTGCGATACGGCAGATCCCCGCACCGTGCAACAGTATCTGCTGCGCATGGACGACTTTGCCCGGGTGCTATCCCAGGACGGTAAGTTTGTGCCGCTGGCAAAAGAAGAGGTCCAGCTTATTGGCAGCTTTACGCATAGGGGAGACCGCGTAGTGCCCATGAGCGAGGCCTTAAAAGACGGCGACCATGTCGTAGTGACGGCAGGCCCGCTTCTGGGCCACGAGGGCCTTATCAAAACCATTAACAGACGCAAGAGCACTGCTTATTTGGAGCTCGACCTGTGCGGCCGGCGCGTAACCACCCGCGTTGGCCTTGCCGTGCTTTCAGCCGAGCAGCGCACAATGCGAAACCTAAAAAAGGCGATCGCCTAACTGTTGACGACTGTTAAACGGGACAGGGAGGATCCCCGGGGGCGGGGACGTAGGTTTGAAGGAAATAATGGAAGGTAAAACTGAATATTCAGCTGGAGCGCCGGCGGGAGCTGCGCTTGTTGCCCAGGCAATGAGCGGCGGCGACGCGAGCATGCGCTACAAGTCCATGCAGACCGTGAAGGACTGGGACCGCACGCGCCTGGGCTACAGGACCGTAAAGCGCGCCTTCGACATCTTGTTCAGCGGCTGCGTGCTGGCCGTCATCGCCGTGCCGAGCCTGGTTCTCGCCGCGGCCATCCGCCTGGAGAGCGAGGGCAGCCCCTTCTACAGCCAGATCCGCGTGGGCCAGACCCGCCGCGACGGCAGTCTGTCAACCTTCCGCATGTGGAAGTTCCGATCCATGTACAGGGACGCCGACGAGCGCCTCGCCGAGCTCAGGGAGCAGAACGAGATCGCCGGCGCCATGTTCAAGATGAAGGAGGACCCGCGCGTTACCAAGATCGGGAAGTTCATCCGCAAGCACTCCATCGACGAGTTCCCGCAGTTCCTGAACGTGTTCCTGGGCCAGATGTCCGTCGTCGGCCCGCGCCCGCCGCTGCCGAATGAGGTAGCTGAGTACACCGAGTACGACCTGCAGAGGCTAGCAGTGAAACCAGGTATTACGGGGCTCTGGCAGGTTACGGAGCGCAACTCCACCGGTTTCGACGGCATGGTCCGCCGGGACCTCGAATACATAGCCAAGCGCGGAGTCATCACGGACTTCAAGATCATCCTCCTAACGGTTCTGGAGGTCTTTAACGGGAGCGATGCGTACTAATGCAGCATGTTTTCATCATCGGATCCAAGGGAATTCCGGCAAACTACGGCGGCTACGAGACGTTCGTGGAGAAACTGACCGAGAATCAGGTATCGCCCGACATCAAGTACCACGTGGCGTGCGCTGTGGACTCCGCCGAGGAGGTCGGCGAGTTCGAGCATAACGGAGCGCATTGCTTCAAGGTACTACGCAGGCCCGTCGGAGCCGCTAGGGCGATCTTCTACGACATAGACGCCCTCAAGTGGTGCACCGCCTATATCGAGAATAACCGTGTCGAGCACCCCATCGTCTACGTGCTGGCCTGTCGCATCGGACCGTTTTTCGGAAAGTACGTAAAGAGGATCCACGCCCTTGGTGGCAAGGTCTTCGTGAACCCCGACGGCCACGAGTGGAAGCGCGCCAAGTGGAGCGCGCCCGTCCGCAGGTACTGGAAAGTCTCGGAGCGCGGGATGGTCAAGCACGCCGACCTGATGGTGTGCGACTCCAAGAACATCGAGAAGTACATTCGAGGGGAGTATGCCGACCTGCACCCCGAGACGACCTTCATCGCCTACGGGGCCGACATCAGGCACTCAGCGCTCGCGGATGACGACCCCAAGTTCACTGTATGGCTCTCCGAGAAGGGCCTCGAGCCCTTCGGCTACTACCTGGTTGTGGGACGCTTCGTGCCTGAGAACAACTACGAGACCATGATCCGGGAGTTCATGGCTTCCGACTCCAAGCGGGATTTCGCGCTCGTGACGGGAGTGGACGACTCCTTCCTCGCGGAGCTCGAGCGGAAGACGCACTTCAAGTCCGACCCACGCATCAAGTTCGTCGGGACCGTCTACGACCAGGAGCTCCTGAAGAAGATCCGTGAGCAGGCTTACGGCTACTTCCACGGCCATGAGGTCGGGGGTACCAATCCGAGCCTCCTGGAGGCGCTGGCGTCCACGCGCCTCAACCTCCTTCTCGACGTCGGTTTCAACCGCGAGGTCGCTGAGGACTCGGCCCTGTATTGGAGCAAGGAATCCGGAGACTTGGCTGAACTTATCAATAGCGCCGACGTGATGGATTGGAAGTCGATCGAGGAGCTCGATACGGCATCGACCTCCGTTATCCGCGACCGGTATTCGTGGCGGTCCATCACTGACAGCTACGAAGACCTTTTCCTCGGAAGGAGATAACCAGTGAAAGGCATCATCCTCGCCGGCGGGTCCGGCACCCGCCTGTACCCGCTCACGCTCGTGACCTCCAAGCAGCTGCTGCCGGTCTACGACAAGCCCATGATCTACTACCCGCTTTGCACCCTCATGCTGGCGG
>ERZ773252.1630-NODE-1630-length-21329-cov-6.201937_pt1 | contig 21329 bp, 24 predicted proteins | sample MGYA00580517_ERZ773252 | MGnify/ENA primary metagenome ERZ773252 (study PRJEB29015, sample SAMEA2737766) | human gut metagenome | biome: human gut; feature: human-associated habitat; material: faeces | place: China | collected 2012 ...
TAATACAAATGGTCAAAAAATTTGGAGTGTTGAATTAGGTATTGGTGGAGTAAATACAATAATATTCCCTTAATATGAATAAAGTTGATGGAAAACAAAAAAATATGAGGTTGTTTGAATTTAAAATCGAGTATATCATAAAGCTTGTGCAAACTTTAAACTTCTTATGATAAATTTTTATAATTTTAATAATTGAATTGACAAAATTATATTTTTTAAATAAATATATATTAACCTATGATATATTTACTTGTCAAGGTTCAATTAACAAAGCATGTTGAAATTAATTTTTTTGACATGCTTATTTTTTATATTAATATGGTAATTATTGCCATTAATTAATAACTACTCTATCTGGAAAATATGTATGTAATTCTGATATTGTAACTCCCAAATTTGGGTATCTACTTGTCCATTTTTCTGTTATTATTTTTGTTGATAAATACATACTTTTTTCTAGCGCTTGTTGTGTTGAAAATCCTCTACGATCTTTATTAAATTTTTTATAACAATTATTTAAGCTTTCTATCGCATTTGTTGTATACATTATTTTTCGTGTTTCTGGATCGTATTTAAAGAATGGCTGTATATTGTCCCAATTGTTTATCCAATTGTTTAATGATACTTTTCTTTTTATCCATTTTTCTTGTAATTCTATTAAATTATTATATCCAATTTCTTCTGTTGGTGCTTGATATATTTGTTTTAAATCTTTTACTAATTCTTTTCTATCTTTATATGATACATATTGTATGTGTATTTCTTATATCATATGTACAATACAACGTTGAAATTCTGTTGATGGATATACTTACTGTACTTATTGCCTCTTTTAATCCATCTGAACACATTATTAATATATCTTTTACTCCTCGATTTTTTATATCATTAAGTATGCTTGTCCAATATTTCACACTTTCTGAATCTCCAATGTTATAAAAAACTAATATTTCTTTTTCTCCTGTCATTATTACTCCTAATGCTATATAAACTGCTTTCTTTACTACTATTCCATCTTGTTTCACATTGAAATATATTGCATCTACAAATACTATTGCATATTGTTCTTCTAGTTGTCTTTTTTGCCATTTTAAAAACCTCCTTATGACATTTTTATTTTATCATAAGAAGGTGTGTGCTTAAACTTTATACATTTTTTCTATATACTTAACTGTTGTTTCTTAATATATATTTAACGTTGTAAGTCTGTAAAATTCATTATAACTATTATAGGTGTATTTAGGCAATTCTGTTTTCCATAATAATTCGCCATTATTATTATATTTTAATATAGCTCTTCCTTGGCTATCAGAATAACTATCAACACCAACTATAATTTCGTTTTTATTGGTTATGTTCATCTTTTCAATATAGTAATATTCACCTGATTTGTATGAAGGAATATCCTTTTTCCATATCAAATTACCATTGCTATCATATTTTAATAAACTTTTACTTGAAGAATCTGTTGAACCATTAGCTCCAACTATTATTTCATTATTATTATTAATATTTGTTGTTGATATTCTATAATATCTAGTCTCTCCATTATCATAATATGTAGGAACACTCTTTTTCCAAATTAAATTTCCATTCTTATCATATTTTATTATAACTTTATCTTGCGAATCAGATACTGTATCTCCGCCAGCAGAAACTATTATATTTTCATCAGTTGAACATAAGACTTGTTTAATACTACAGTCAAAACCATTAGTTCTAGTATTAGTTGTAACGTCTTTTTTCCAAATTAAATCACCATTATTATTGTATTTTAACAATGCATTAGGTGTAGTACTGTCCTCTCTTAAAGTTCCACAATTTGCTCCTATTATTATACTATTGTCTTTTAATAAAGACATTGAAGCAATTCTATAAAAATAAGTTGAACCATAATCAGTATATGTAGGAATTTTTTTATTCCAAATTAAATTACCATTGCTATCATATTTTAGTATAGCTCTTCCTTGACTATCTGAATAACTATCAACACCAATAATAATATTGTTATCATTAGATATTAATAATTGTTCAACATAATAATATTCTCCAGATTTATATGTAGGAAGTGTTTTTTTCCAAATTAAATTACCATTACTATCGTATTTTATTATTATTTTTTCAGCCCCATCATATTGACTATTGGCACCAACAATTATATTATCATCATTAGTTATATTTATTGTATTAATTTTATAATATTGATTTTTGCTATTATAATAATATGTTGGAATGCTTTTTTTCCAAATTGTATTTCCATTTTTGTCATATTTTATAATTACATTATCATAAGAACTTGCTCCAGCTCCAACAATTATACTTCCATCTTTAAACGTTCCAACAGCATTGATATCACATTTAAAAGCGTTACTATATGAGTTTGTTGTTACATCTTTTTTCCAAACTAAATTTCCATTGTTATTATATTTTAAAATTACATTTGTAGCATCAAATCCAGTATTTCCACCTATTATAATATCACTACTCACAATAGTTACATTACAACTAGCAAATTTTGTGCTACTTGAATTCTTAAAAGTAATTGTTGCTGTTCCTGCAGATTTAGCAGTTACAAGTCCTGAATTACTTACAGTAGCAACACTTGTATTACTACTTGTCCATTGAGTTCCCTCAGATGTTGTAGAAGGATTTTTTGTTCCAGTTAACTGTACCGTCTCGCCAATATTCAGTGTTTTACTCGTTGGGCTTACAGACAAGCTAGTTATAGAAGTTATTACTGTTATAGAACATTGCACAGTATATCCATTTTGTGTAAAAAGTTAGTTTTAAAATAGATGAAATTAGTAAGAAAGAAATTATAGAACTAAAAATATCGAAATATCATATAAAAAAAATTTCATTAAGTTCAATCCTTAACGTATTAATATAAACAAATTTTATCAATAAAAATCACTAATGTCAATTAAAAGAATAAATATTTATAAACATAATACATGAAATATTATAGAAATAAGTATTGCTATATAATCTTGGAAATCAAGACCTTCAAGAAATCTCTTTATATCGTTAAGGATTGAACTTAGCGTTATAAAGAAAGAGGAATAAAAATGGAAACAAAAGAAAACAAAGGAGTAACATTAATAGCATTAGCAGTAACAATAATAGTAATGTTAATATTAGCAGGAGTAACAATATCAGCATTAACAGGAAATAGTGGGATAACAACAAAAGCCAAACAAGCCAAAATGTTATCAGAAGCCAAAACAGAAGAAGAGGCAATAAGACTAGTAGTAACATATACAAATATGCAAAAAAATATAGGAGAAGAAAATATAATATATTTAGGAGAGCCACTTCATGATAAGGATTTAGTAAGTGGTGATAAATGGAAAGTCATATTAGATACAGAAAAACAAGAAAAATACGGAACAGGGTGGTACTTTATAGAAAAAAATACTGAAATCGAAAAATATGGAAAAACCAAAAATGAATGGGTAGTAAATTATGAAGAAGGCCAAATTAATCAATTAGAAGAAGATAAGTACATGCAAATATCTTATGCAAATGGTTTAGCTGTAACAGATGGATTAATATTTAATGCAGATGCAATAAACATGGAAGACTCTAGTTCATGGGGAGAAGGAGTAAAAGTATACGGATTTGATGATGAAAATGAAAGTGGAGGATATAGGGATAATGCACTTTATTTTGACGGCATAAATGATTACATAACAATTGATGGAAATTTGAATGTAGATAAAGAAATAACATTAGAATTTTATGGAAATATAGAGAAATGTGGTAACAACAGATTTTCATTTGTACCGTTATTTTCAGCATATAATGGAAAAAATAGTGGTACTGCAGGACTATGTATGAGAATGTTTAGCTATCATCAAAATACTATTGTTACGAATTTTGGATATAATAGTTGTGGAAATAAAGATGTATGGGAGGGTAATAATGCTCAACATAATCTAGCAATTAGATATAATATTAAGCTAAACCAAGATGTAATGTTTACAGCTACATATAATTATGAAAATTCAATATATAAAATATATTCTGATGGTCAAATTATAAAAGAAGCAAAAATAAGCCAAAGTTATTGGGAAAATTTTAGAACTAATGATATTCCATCTATAAAATATTTTCAAATAGGAAAATCAATGTGGAATGCTATTACAGAATACTTTACAGGAAAAATGTACTCTGCTAGAATATATAATAGAACGTTAACGGATAGTGAAGTATTAGAAAACTATGAAAAAACAGTAGCATATCATAAAATAGAAAATTCAAAATAATAATTGTATTCATTTATATTAAGTCTTAAAAGAAAAATAATAAAAATAGCAATAATAGTCATATTAACAATTTTAATATGTATAGCAATTGATTTTTTTATATCTGTTTATTTATTTGATTAATAAGAAAATAAGTGTTATAATGATGGCAAGAAAATATATTTATAGGAGCTATAATGGAAGATATATATAGAAATGGAAATTATAGGCGAAAAAGTAGTCATCGTTCAAAACATAGTGCAAAAACTGTAAGTTATAGACCACAATATAATAGCAATAATAGAAATAACAAAAATAGAAAACGCCGAAAAAAAGCAAAGAGAATGGAAGAGCCAAAATTAAATAAAAAAAAGGTATTTATGGTAATAGCCATTCCAATATTAATAATCATGTTTATTAATAATAAAAAAGGTAAAAACATAGAAGTATCTGGAAAAGGAACAGATATAAAAGAATCACAGTCAACAACTGAAACAAATAATACAAATAATATTAATATGCCAACGCAAACTACTAATACAAGTACAAATTCAACACAAACAACAAATAAAGTGGAAATAACAGATTGGAAATTGAGATTAGCAAATTATGATAATTTATTACCTGAAGACTTTGAAGTTGAATTGGCAAATATAGATAATTCAAAAGACCCAAAGCAATTTGATGCAAGAGCTGTAAAATATTTAAAAGATATGATAAATGCCATGAAAAAAGCTGGAAATACTTCTATATGGTGTCAATCAACATATAGGAGTGTAAAAAGACAAAAAGAATTATATGATGCCAGTGTTCAAAAATACTTAAAACAAGGAAAAACGCAAGAAGAAGCGGACAAGCTTACATTAGAATATATTAATAAACCAGGTGGAAGTGATCATAATTTAGGATTAGCAGTAGATTTTAATTATGTTGATAATTCTTTTGCCAAAACATCTGAATACAAATGGCTATTAAAAAATGCAGAAAATTATGGATTTATTTTAAGGTATCCTGAAGATAAAGAAGATAAAACAAAAATAGCATATGAATCTTGGCATTGGAGATATGTTGGAGAAGAAAATGCAAAAAGAATGAATGAACTTAATATGTGTTTAGAAGAATATGTAGAATATTTACAAAATGGAAATAAATAAATTGAGAGCTGAGCAGAAAACTAAAATTCTGTATCAGCTTATTTTTTTGCTTATAATATTGACAACTAGAGTAGTCCATGATAATATACTAGTATTAATTCAAAAATTTTAATATATATAATTTTTTATTCAAACTATTTAAAATTCAAATAAAAATAACCAAATATAAAGAAGAAAAGAGGTGAAAGCCTATTGAAAGAAAATAGTATTTTATACGAAGACCTGTTATTGTACAAAGATATATTGCAGTTAAATGATGTTAAAATTGTATCAATGGGAGGAGTAGACAAGAAGAATGACAAAATATTCAAAAAAATATTAAGTGACGAAAAAGAAATGGCAGTTTTTTTATGCCAATTTTTAAAATTAAAAATAAAGCCAAATGAATTAGAAAAGTATAAAAATAGTTTTATAACTCAAAAATATAAATCCAAAGAATCAGATATTGTATATAAGAACAAAAATAAAGATGTTTATTATTTGGTAGAACAACAATCAAAAATAGATTAAAATATGCCAAGAAGAATCTTAAGATATTGTGATGAATTAATAGAAGAAAGGAAGAAAAATGATATGGATGAATGGATAGAAAGAATAAAAAGAAATGACGAAAAGCAAAGACAAAAATTAATAAAAGAAGCAGTTATGAAAATTGTAAAAAATATGATTCTTAATAATGAAGATGATGAAAAAATTTTAAAATATGCAGATATAACTCAAAATGAATTAGAAAAAATAAAAAGAAAATGTAAATAAATTTAGTCATATTTAAACAAATACATGAATATAATATAAACATAGAGCTTGTATAAAATTTTAACAAATGAAAAGAAAGGAATGTGTTATATGATGCTGAAAAATGTAGAACGGACATTTGAAATTACAAAAGAAAATCAGTATACAAAAATCACAGTTAAAAACAATCAAATAGTTAAAGTATTAGTAGCAAAAAAAGGAAAGATTTATTTGATTTTTCCAAGTGGAAATTGGCAATACTATGATTCCAAAGAAAATCTTGAAATTATTCCAAGAGGAAAAGGACTATATAATGTAAAAGGTAAATATGAAAGTCCTCTTAAAATGTATTGCAAAGCATGGTCTGTTGAAATCGAGTGTGAAAATATTTGGAGAGAAGTTATGAAATTTGTAAAAGACAGTAAAATAATTTGTTAAAAACAAAGGGAACTCCATAATAGGAGTTCTTTTTGTTGAGAAATTTAAAGTTTCTTATATAATAAAAAAGTCTTATTTTCATAAGAAATAAAAATAATTTTTATAAATTAGCACTTTACTATTGACACTGCTAAAATAAGTGATATAATAACCAAAGATAAAAAAGAAAGAAGGAATTTAAAATGAGTAATAAACAATTTAAAGCAGAATCAAAAAGACTATTAGACTTAATGATAAATTCAATATATACAAATAAAGAAATATTTTTAAGAGAATTAATTTCAAATGCAAGTGATGCAATGGACAAATTATATTACCGTTCATTAACAGATAAAAACTTAAAAATAAATAAAGAAGATTTAAAAATAAAAATTGATATTGACAAAGAAAAAAGAACATTAACAATAACAGATAATGGTTGTGGAATGACAGAAGATGAACTTGATAAAAACCTTGGAACAATTGCAAAAAGTGGATCTTTAGCATTCAAAGAACAAAACGATAAAAAAGAAGACATTAATATAATAGGACAATTTGGTGTAGGATTTTATTCAGCATTTATGGTAAGTGATGAAGTAAAAGTAGAAAGTAAATCTATAGACAGTGAACAAGCATATTGCTGGACATCAAAAGGTGTAGAAGGATACACAATTGAACCATGTGATAAAAAAGATGTAGGAACAAAAATCACATTACATATAAAAGAAGACAGTGAAGAAGAAAAATATAGTGAGTTCTTAGAGGAATATAAAATACAATGGATAATAAAAAGATATTCAGACTATATTTCATATCCAATTCAAATGGATGTAGAACATGAGAAAACAAAAGAAGGTTCAAAAGAAACAGAAAAAGTTATTGAAACAGAAACAATAAATTCAATGATTCCATTATGGAAAAAAGATAAAAAAGAAATAAAAGAAGAAGAATATAATGAATTTTACACAGAAAAATTCAATGATTTCCAAGCACCATTAAAAGTAATACATTCATCAGTGGAAGGACAATATAAATATGATGCATTATTGTATATTCCATCACATTTACCATATGATTATTATACAAAAGAATATGAAAAAGGACTACAATTATATGCAAATGGTGTATTAATAATGGATAAATGTTCAGATTTATTACCAGATTATTTTGGATTTGTAAAAGGATTAGTAGATAGTGATGACTTATCACTTAATATATCAAGAGAAGTATTACAACATGATAGACAATTAAGAGTAATTGAAAAGAATATTGAAAACAAAATAAAATCAGAATTAGAAAATATGTTAAAATCAGACAGAACAAAATATGAAGAATTCTTCAAAGTATTTGGAGTTCAATTAAAATATGGAACATATAGTGATTATGGAATGAACAAAGACAAACTTCAAGATTTATTATTATTCTATTCTTCAACAGAAAAGAAATTAGTAACATTAAAAGAATATGTAATGAGAATGAAAGAAGACCAAAAAGCAATTTATTATGCATCTGGTGAATCAATAGATAAGATAGATTTATTACCACAAGTAGAAATCTTAAAAGACAAAGGATATGAAATATTATATTTAACAGATAATGTTGACGAATTTGTATTCCAAGTTTTAAATAAATATGAAGAAAAAACATTCCAAAATGCTTGTGCAGATAATTTAGATTTAGATTCAAATGAAGAAAAAGAAGAATTGAAAAAAGAAAATGATGAAAACAAAGATATGTTTACTGCAATGAAAGAAGCATTAAATTCTGAGGTACAAGCAGTTAGATTTACACATAGATTAAAAAATCACCCAGTATGTTTAACAAGTGAAGGTGCAATATCTGTAGAAATGCAAAAAACATTAAATGCAATGCCAAATAATAACCAAGATATTAAAGCACAAACAGTACTTGAAATTAATGCAAATCATGAAATTGCAAATAAATTAAAAGATTTGTATAAAAATGATAAAGATGAATTAAAGAAATATACTCAAATATTATATGCTCAAGCAAGATTAATTGAAGGTTTAAATATTGAAAATCCAACAGAGTTAAGTAATTTAATATGTGAAGTTATGTCTAAATAAAATGAAAGGGGTAAGACTAAAAATCTTATCTCTTTCATTTTATAATAAATTAATAAATATTTTATTGAAAATAGCATAAAATTGTGATAGGATAAATTTGTAAAAAGTAGATTTAAGAATTTCTATGCAATGGAAATTGCTTAGAAATTCTAATAATCCACATATTTATTCTGTACAGAAAAATCACCTACTAGGCGATTTTTCCTACACACTAAAAAGGAGATGATGAAATAATTATGAAAAAATTATTATCAAACTACAAATCAACAATTATATTATTAGTATCAATAATAATAGGAGCAATTGTAGGATTTATATTTAAAGAAAAAGCAACAGTTTTAAGCCCTTTAGGAGACATATTTTTGAATTTATTACTAGTAGTTATAACACCATTAATATTTTTAACAATTACAACATCAATATCAAAAATGAAATCACCAAAAAGACTTGGAAAAATAGTAGGGGCAACATTTTTAGTATTTATAATAACATCAATAATAGCAGTTTTAATAGGATTTGCTAGTACATATTTTATAAAATTAGTAAAGCCAGAAGATGGTGAAAAAATAAAGCAATCATTACAAGAAACAACAGATGAAGAAACACAAGAAAATGAAGAAATAGGAATATTAAAAAGAACAGCAAGTTTGTTAACTGTAAATGATTTTACAAAATTATTATCTAAAGATAATATAATAGCATTATTAGTATTTTCAATTATTTTTGGATTAGCAATAAATATTACAGGAGAAAAAGCAAAGCCTGTTGTAGATTTTTTAGAATCTGCAAATGAAATAATAAATAATGTTGTAAAACTAATAATGTATTATGCTCCAATAGGCTTAGGGTGTTATTTTGCGGCATTAGTTGGAAGCTTTGGAGAAATGATAGTTGTAGGATATTTAAAAACATTTGTAATATATACAATTGTATCAATTTTATATTATTTAATAATATATTCTATATATGCATTTGTTGCAGGAGGCAAAAAGGGAATAAGATTATATTGGAAAAATGTATTGCCAGCTACAGCAACAGCACTTGGAACATGTTCAAGTGCAGCATCAATTCCAGTAAATATAGAATGCAGTAAAAAGATTGGAGTTCCAGAAGATGTTGCAGAAACAGCAATACCATTAGGAACAAGTTTTCATAAAGATGGATCTATAATAGGTTCAGTTTTTAAAATAATGTTTTTAGTATGTTTATTTGGAATGAATGTATCAACAGGAACAGGCATATTAGGAATATTAGCAATAGCTTTAGTATCAACATTATTAGTTACAGCAGTTCCAATTGGTGGAGGAACAATTTCAGAAATGTTAATAATTACAATGCTAGGATGTCCAACAGTAGCATTACCAATATTAACAATAATTGCAACGATAATAGATGCACCAGCAACAATGCTAAATGTAGTTGGAGATACTGCATCATCAATGATGATTTCAAAAATTGTAGATGGTAAAAACTGGCTAAAGAAATAACATTAAAAAAATCAACAAAGGAGGAATACCTGCAAATAGAATGAACAAGGTAATAAAAATAATAGCTATACTTGCAATATTAATATTTGCAGTATACTGGGGAAAAACAATTATATTAAGAATGTTATATAAAACAGATTATAGGCAATATGTAGAAAAATATGCTGAAAAATATGGAGTAGAAAAAGAATTATTGTATGCTGTTATAAAGGTAGAAAGTAAATTCAATCCAAATGCAATATCAAAAAGTAAGGCAAAAGGATTAATGCAAATAATGGATTCAACAGCAAAAGAAATTGCTAAAAAGAATAATATTGAATTAACAGATGAAAATATATTAGATCCAGAAATTAATATAGAAATAGGAACAATATATCTTTCACAATTAATAGAAAAATATAATAGTGTAGAGCTAGCAATAGCTGCATATAATGCAGGACATGGAAATGTTGACAAATGGATTAGTCAAGATACATTAAAAGAAGATGGAACAGATGCAGAGAATATACCATTTAAAGAAACAAATATGTATGTAAGAAAAGTAATGAGAGATTGGAAAATATATAAATCAATCTTAAAATAAAATCACAAAAAGAACATCACTTCATAAAATAATATGAGGTGGTGTTTTTTTATGGCATATTCAGATAGAGAGCTATTAGCAAGAATTGTGCAATGTGAAGCTGGTGGCGAAGGAGACAATGGAATGAAGGCTGTTGCAACATCAATTTTAAATAGGGTAAATGCAACAGATGGAGAATATGCAAGAGTTTCACAAGGTGGTAATTTAAGAAATATAATATTTCAAAAAGGGCAATATGACTGTGCAAGAGAAACAATAAGAAATCAATATAATTCACAAAATATATATAACATGACTCCAACAGATATTCATTATTATATTGCTGATTGGGCATTGTCTGGTAATAAACTTAATGAAATAGGTGATTGTTTATGGTATTTGAATCCATTTAGACCAACATGTTCATCAACTTTTCCAAGTAATGGTTCTGGAACATTTCACACAAGATATGGAAATCATTGTTTTTATAGACCAACAAGAAAATATTCTCAAACATAGAAAAAAATATTTCAAACTATTGCAATTCACATAAAAAAGTGATAATATAATGACATAATAAAAACGAAGAAAAAGAAGAGTACATTTGAACTATTTGTAGAGAAAAGAAGTCGTGGGCTGAAAGCTTCTTAAATAAAGGCAAATGGAAGGTAGCTTTTGAGTTGATAATCTGAAATAGTAGTAAGATTATTCGTAATACTGCGTTAAAGTAAATTGAGAAATTATCAAAAAGATAATAATTAAGGTGGTACCGTGAGATATAGAACTCGCCCTTATGTGAAAACATAAGAGTGAGTTTTTTGTTCTATAAAGGAGGAATTTTATAATGTTAAAAATAAAATCAAAAAGGCAAGGTGCAGAATTAACAAGTATCTTAAAAGATGAAAACGAAATGTTATTTGATGGAAAAACATTTTGGAATAGACAATCACCAATATTATTTCCAATAGTGGGACAAATAAAAGAGGGAAAAACACAAATAGAAGGAAAAATATATGAAATGTCTCAACATGGATTTGCAAGAGATATGGAATTTCAAGAAATAGAAGAAAATCATTATATATTAAAATATAATGAACAAACATTAAAAAAATATCCATATAAATTTGAATTACATGTTATATATAAGATTGTAGGAGATGCACTTCAAGTAAGTTATGAAGTAAAAAATATAGATAATAGAAAAATTTATTTTGGTATAGGAGGACATCCTGCATTTAAATGCGATTATAGTACAGGAGATTATGAGATAGTATTTGAACAAAATGAAGAAAATATAGAATTTTTGAAATTAAGAAATGGATTAATAGATACGGAAAATGCCACAAATATCTTAGAAGAAAATAAGATTCATCTAACAGAAAATATATTTGATAATGATGCAATAATAATGAAAAATATAAAATCAAATAAAGTAATATTGCAAAATAGAAATACTAATAAAAAAATATTAGAATTTGACTTTACAGATTTTCCATATTTAGCATTATGGTCAAAAAAAGGAGCACCATTCGTCTGTATAGAACCATGGCAAAACACAGCAGATAAGATTGATAGTAATCAAATTTATAAAGAAAAAGAAAATATTTTATCAATAGAACCAGATGAAATATATTCTTGTAAATATATTGTTAAATTTTATTAAAAAGGAGAGAAAAGATATGAGTAATCATAAATTAATGGATAAATATAATCCAAAAGAATTTGAAGAAAATTTATATAATGAATGGGAAAAGAAAGGCTATTTCAAGCCATCAATGGATAAAAGAAAAGAAAGTTTTTGTATAGTAATGCCACCACCAAATGTAACAGGAAAATTACATATGGGACATGCATTAGATGGAACAATGCAAGATATGTTAATAAGATATAAAAGAATGTGTGGATATAACACATTATGGGTACCAGGAACAGACCATGCAGCAATTGCAACAGAAGTAAAAGTTGTAGAAAAAATGAAAAAAGAAGAAGGATTAACAAAAGCTGATATAACAAGAGAACAATTTTTGGAAAGAGCATGGGCTTGGACAAAAGAATATGGAGGAACAATCCAAAAACAACAACGTAAATTAGGTTGTTCATGTGATTGGGAACGTTCAAGATTTACAATGGATGAAGGATTATCACAAGCTGTATTAGAACAATTTGTAAATTTATATAAAAAAGGACTAATATATAAAGGAACAAGAATGATAAACTGGTGTCCATCTTGTCATACATCATTATCAGATGCAGAAGTTGAATTTGAAGAAGAACCATCACATTTATGGCATATAAGATATCAAATAAAAGGAACAGACAGATATGTAATAGTTGCAACAACAAGACCTGAAACAATGCTAGGAGATAGTGCCGTTGCAGTACATCCAGAAGATGAAAGATATAAAGATATAATTGGAAAAACATGTATATTACCAATTATGAATAAAGAAATTCCAATAATTGCAGATGACTTTGTAGAAAAAGACTTTGGAACAGGTTGTGTAAAAATAACACCAGCACATGATATGAATGACTATCAAGCAGGATTAAGACATAATTTAGAAATAGTAGAAGTATTTGATGATTCATCAATAATGGGAGATTTAGTACCAGAATATAAAGGATTAACAACATTAGAAGCACGTAAACTAATAGTAAAAAAACTAGAAGAAATAGGTGCACTTGTTAAAACAGAAGATTATACACATAATGTTGGAAAATGTTATAGATGTCATAATACAGTGGAACCAAGAATATCAAATCAATGGTTTGTAAAAATGAAAGAATTAGCAGAACCAGCAATAAAAGCTGTTAAGGAAGATGATATAAAATTTATTCCAAAGAGATATGAAAAAACATATTTTAACTGGATGGAAAATATTCAAGATTGGTGTATATCACGTCAATTATGGTGGGGACATAGAATACCAGCATATTATTGTGATGAATGTGGACATATAAATGTAAGCAAAACAGCACCAGAAAAATGTGAAAAATGTGGTTCAACAAAATTACATCAAGATGAAGATTCTCTTGATACATGGTTTAGTTCAGCATTATGGCCATTCTCAACACTTGGCTGGCCTAATATGGATAGTGAAGATTTAAAAACATTTTATCCAACAAATGTATTAGTAACAGGATATGACATAATATTTTTCTGGGTAGCAAGAATGATATTTTCTGGATTAGAATGTATGAAACAAAAACCATTTAGTGATATATTAATACATGGTATTGTAAGAGATAGCCAAGGTAGAAAAATGTCAAAATCATTAGGAAATGGAATAGACCCATTAGAAGTTATTGATCAATATAGTACAGATGCATTAAGATTTTCATTGGTTTTAGGAATTTCAGCAGGAAATGACATAAGATATATGCCAGAAAAACTAGAACAAGCCTCAAACTTTGCAAATAAATTATGGAATGCTGCAAAATTTGTATTAATGAATTTAGATGGTGTTGAAAAATTACCAAAATTAGATGAAATTGATACAGCAAAATTGGCTAAAGAAGATAAATGGATAATATCAAAATTAAATACATTATCAAAAGAAGTAAATGAAAACATTACAAATTATGATTTAGGAGTTGCAACACAAAAGATATATGACTTTATATGGAATGAATTCTGTGATTGGTATATAGAGATTGTAAAAACACGTTTATATGGTGATGATAAAGAAAGCAAATTAATGGCACAAGTAACATTAAATGAAGTATTAATGAATTCATTAAAATTATTACACCCAATTATGCCATTTATAACAGAAGAAATATATTTACAATTATTTAATATTGATGAAAGTATAATGATTTCTGAATTTCCACAATTTGATGAAAAATATAATTTTAAAACTGATGAAGAAGAAATCGAAAAATTAAAAGAAATAATTATAGGAATTCGTAATTTAAGAGCAAGCTCAAATGTACATCCATCAAAAAAGACAGAATTAATATTTGTAACAACAAAATATAAATATTTAATAAATCAATCTGAAGGATTTTTAAAGAAATTAGGATATAGTGAGAATATCAAAGTTCAAGAAAACAAAGAAGGAATTGCACAAAAAGCATTATCAATCATAACAGATGGGATTGAATTATATATACCATTTGAAGAACTTGTTGATATTGAAGAAGAAAGAAAACGTATGGAAGAAGAAAAGAAAAAAGTTATTGCTGAAATTGAAAGAGCAAGTAAAATGCTTTCAAATCCAGGATTTGTTAATAAAGCTCCAGAAGCTAAAATTAATGAAGAAAAAGCAAAACTTGAAAAATATCAAAATATGTTAAAAAATCTTGAAGAAAGATTAAAATAATTAATTAGAGCGCATAATTTTATGTGCTCTTTTTAGTTATATTTATTATATTAACAGCATATTATAATTTAGTATGAAAGAGAAAGGATGATATTAAATTATGATAGAAGAAAGAAAAAGTACGACAATTAATCAAAACATTGTTCAAAATATAGTATTAGAAAATAGAGAAAAGCTTAATGTATCAGGAGTAAATGATGTATTAAGTTTTGATGATCAAGTAGTAATGATAGATACAGAATTAGGATTACTTACAGTAAAAGGAGAAAATATTAGAATAAATAAATTAAGTTTAGATACATCAGAAGTAATAGTTGATGGAGAAATTTCAAGCCTAACATATAGTCAAAAAGCACCAGAAAAAAATGGAGGAACATCATTATTAAGCAAAATCTTTAAATAAAAGAAAGGCATAAAATGGTAGAAAATCAAACATATTTATTTATAGTTTTTTCATTAACAGGAATTGGATTAGGAGTGTTATTTGACTTTTTTAGAGCATTAAGGAAAACATTTAAAACACCAGATTTAGTTACATACCTAGAAGATATAATATATTGGATATTAGCAGGAATAATTGTATTATATAATGTATGGTTCTTTAATGATGGAGAAATCAGAATATATATGATATTAGGAATATTGATAGGAGCAGTAATATATACATTAACATTGAGTACAATATTTATAAAAATAAATTATTTTATAATGAGTAAAATAAAAATAATATTGACATTTATCAGCAAAATCTTCAAAATTCCAATAAAATTTATTAATAATATATTAAATAAATTAAAAAAACTAATTAAATTCAAAGAGAAAAAAGGGGAATTTGGAAAGTAATGGAGAATAATATATTATCTAAAGTTTAAAAAAATGGAGAGCACTTATGAAAAAGAATAAATTTTTAATACCTGTCTTTTTAATTGCCATAATAGTATGGGGAGTGGTGTTAATAAGACAACAAAAAAATATAATACAATATCAAAAAGAAATCAAAGAATTATCTACAAAAATAAATGTAGCACAAGACGAACTAGATCAAAACAAACAAAATCTAGAAGAAGAAATAAATAAATCAAATTCACCAGAATATATAGAAAAAGTAGCACGCGAAAAACTAGGAATGTATTTACAAAATGAAAGAGTTTATGTCGATAGTAATAAGTAAATCCTTAAAACATTCAAGTTTTAAGGATTTATCTTTATTTTTATTAAGTCTCAAAAGAATCCAAAAAATTTAAATTAAAAAATCAAATAAATAGGAGGTAGTTATGTCAGATTTAGAAAACATGACATTATTAGAGTTGAGAAATTTTGCCAAAGAGCATAACATAAAAAATATCTCAAAGCTAAAAAAAGAAGAATTAATAGTATTATTAAATCAAATTAAAGACTCATCAAAACCAAAAGTAGAAGAAAATGACGAATTAAGATATGATGAGAATGATGATGAACAAATGGGAGAATTATCAGAAGCAAGTTCAACAATTGAGTATAAGGTAACAAATGATGATGATCAAATTGTTGAAGGAATACTTGAAGTATTACCAGATGGATATGGATTTTTAAGAGGAGATAATTACTTATCAAGTCCAAAAGATGTATATATTTCACCAATTCAAATAAGAAGATTTAAACTAGATACTGGTGATATAATAAAAGGAATTGCTAGAACAAAAGAAGGAGAAAAATTCCCTTCATTAATATTTGTTGGAGAAGTAAATGAAGAACATCCAGAAAAGGCTGCAAAAAGAAAAAGATTTGATGAATTAATACCAATTTATCCAAATGAAAGACTAAAACTTGAAACAAAGCCAACAGAATATGCAATGAGAATAATTGATTTAATTTCACCAATAGGAAAAGGACAAAGAGGAATGATTGTTGCTCCACCAAAAGTAGGAAAGACAACATTATTAAAGAAAATAGCAAATAGTATATCAGAAAACAATCCAGAAGTTGAATTAATAGTTTTACTTATAGATGAAAGACCAGAAGAAGTAACAGACATGAAACGTTCAATAAAAGGACAAGTTATTTATTCAACATTTGATGAAATGCCAGAACATCATGTAAAAGTAGCTGAAATGGTATTAGAAAGAGCAAAAAGAATAACAGAACATAATAAAGATGTTGTAATATTATTAGATAGTATTACAAGATTAGCAAGAGCATATAATTTAGTTATGCCATCATCTGGTAAAACATTATCAGGAGGCTTAGATCCAGCAGCATTACATAAACCAAAAAAATTCTTTGGAGCAGCAAGAAATATTGAAAATGGGGGAAGTTTAACAATACTTGCAACAGCATTAATTGAAACAGGAAGTAGAATGGATGATGTAATATTTGAAGAATTCAAGGGAACAGGAAATATGGAAGTACACTTAGATAGAAAACTATCTGAAAAACGTATATTCCCAGCAATTGATATAAATAAATCTGGAACAAGAAGAGAAGATTTATTATTGACAAAACCAGAATTAGAAACAGTATTTGCATTAAGAAAAGCATTAAATAATTTACCTGTTGCAGATGTTACAGAGCAAATAATTTCTCAAATTACCAAAACAAAAAATAATGAAGAATTTATAGAGAAGATGGATTCTTATTTAAAAAATTATAAAAACTAGAGAAATAGAATTTCTGCATTTCGCGGAAATTCTATTTCTATATAATAAACTAATTATTTTGATTAGAATATTTTTGCTCAGCAGCAGTTATTTTTTGTTGTTCAGCATTTTCTGTTTGATACCAACCTTTTTCTGCCATCAAATTATAAATTTTATTTTGAATATTCAAACATTCATTTAAAGCTTCTTTAAAAGCAGTATGAACTTCAGCTGTTGTTGATTCTATTGCACCATGTAAATATAAGTCACAAACACCTTTAACAACAAGAAGTTCATTTTCCATTAAATCTTTATCTTGCATAATTACAATTCCTTTCTTTTATAATAAATTTAAAAATTTGTTATACAATTCAGTATGCTTTTGCTCTAATTCACCAATAAAAGTAGCAAGAGTTGGATCAGTAAGTTGTGTAGCTGTTTTTTTGCTACATGTTTTCATATAGTTTTCATGTCCTAAAGCATCTTCAACATATAAAAGCTCTTTATTTGTCATAAAATATCACCACCTAAATATATAATTTCCGAAAATTATAAAAAAATACATTTACTTTTTTTGGAAAATATGGTATAATTCAATTTTGAAACCGTTTTTTGTATCCAAAATAATTAATTTGTTTAGGAGGAGTAGCAAAATGAGTAAAAAACGGCAAAAACAATTTGGGGCAATATCAATCTTTTTTAGAACATTAATAACAGCTTTTTCAATTTTTGTAGCAATAGCAACTATATTGGGGTGTGTAAAAATAACTCAAAATGCTGAAGAAACAATTGAAGTTGGAGCAAATGTTCAAAATGCAACAATAAAATGGCTCTTTTGGGATGTGTCTGATAAGGCAGTAATCTCAATTAATACAGTAGATACAACAAAAATTGGAGATTATAAAATTAGTTATATATTTGGAATCAGAATTTTAAATCAAACAATACATGTTGTGGACACTCAGCCACCAATTATAACATTAAAAGGAGATGCTGTGGTTCAAACTAAAAATATTGAAAACTATAGAGAACCAGGATATGAAGCATTGGATAACTATGATGGAGATTTGACCTGGAAAGTTCAAAGAAAATGTGTGCCAGATGAGTTTGAAGTTGGAAAATACATATTTATTTATTTAGTTTCAGATAGTTCCGGAAACACAGCAACAATTGAACGAATTGCCTATTTGCAAGGAAATGGCTACTAACCAAATGAGTCAATTAATCTAATGAGATTAATTGGCTCAATTTGTTTGAAATTTGATTGGAAAATTATGTAAAATATATTATGATACATGTGTACGAACTTTGAAAATTTATTATAGGAGGCAAGTTATGCTTTATAAACAGCTTCAATTTACAACAGGTTGGTTTGGAAGACTAATGTTTAAATTTGATTCAAAAATTGATATTCGGTTTGATGATGTAATAGGATATGATGCTCAAAAAATTAAATTACGTCAAGCAATTTCTAAAATTTTAAATAATCAAGAAAGTAAGCCAAAAGGCATTATCATTAAAGGCCCTGAAGGAACAAGAAAAACTTTTATGGCAAAAGTATTTATTGGTGAAGCACAAATGCCATATATGATTATTTCTAGAGGAGAAGTAAGAAGTGCAACAGATATAAAAAAAATTTTTTCAGTAGCAAGACTTAAAAAATCTTGTATTATTTTCTTTGATGAATTTGATGCAATTGACAAAAATGATAATGGAGAAAAAAATTGTGCTCAGTTTAATTTTGAAATGAGTAAGAAAGATAATATTTTAGTAGTTGCAACAACAAGAAAATATCGAAAGAAGTGTTAAACGTCTTGGAAGATTTGATATCAAAATTGAGATGTATTTTCCTGATGCCAAGGAACGAAAAGAAATTATTGAATATTGGTGTCAAAAAATGAAATATCTACTAGTGAAGATAGTTTTATGATTGCCAAGAAATGCTTTGGAAAAAGTTTTTTGAAAATAATCCATATTATGGATGGTGCAAAAGAAGATTTAATTAATGCTGAAAGATTGTTAAGAAAATATTTGGTAGAATATTGTTTTGATGATGAATTGGGAATTGTACCTATTTCAAGTATTAATGTTTCATTGTTAGCTGGTACTGATGTAAATAATCAAGTACTTAACAGAATAAAGGAACTTTTAAATAAGTTTTACGAAGAAACTAAAAAGATTATTACTGAACATAAAGATATGGTTACTGAAATGGCAGAAAAATTGTTAGAGCAGAAAATCCTTGATGAAAAAGAAGCATATGAAATCTATGATAAATATCAATCCAAATAAATATTTGGACTAATTTTAAGTAATAAATAAATCCCTTGTTATCAATTTGATAGCAGGGGATTTATTAGAATAAAGCCTTGATTTTTCAAGGCTTTTATGATATGATGTAACCGAAAAAATAGCCTTAAAGAAAGGTATGAAAATGGAAATAAAAGAACAAATAATAGTACTAGTAAAATCTAAAAAATCCAAAACAATAAACATAAAAGAAATAAGAGAAAACCTAAATCTTGAATATACTCCACAAAATGAAAAAATACTAAAAAACGAAATTGAAAAATTAGTTCAAGAGAGATATATAGAACCACAAAAAACATCAAAAACAAATGTAGAAGGAATTTCAGAAAAATATAAAATAATAAAACAAGATGATGCAAATATAAAACAAGAAATTATAAATTTATCAAATAAGCTTAAAATAGACTATTATTTAAAAAATACAAAAGAATATCAAAAAGACAAAGAAATTATTAATTCAATAAGTAAATTTATTTCAAAACCGATAGAAGGTGTCTTAACAATAAACGAAAGATCATATCAAATATTTCAAAACGAAAAATTGCTCAAAGAAAGAGAAGATATAATAAAAAAGCTTGGATTAACATTACAAGATTTAAAATGTTATGAAACTTATGAGCCATTTTTTTATTATGAAAACAAAGAATTTAGTAAAGGAAAAATTTTAATAATAGAAAACAAAGATACATTTTGGACAATACAAAATGTAGTAAAAACAACTAAATATAAAAATATATATTTAGTCATATATGGAGAAGGAAAAAAGATATTAAAAAGCTTTGAATTTATCAATAATTTTAAATTAGAAAATAACATAATCGAATATTTTGGAGATATTGATTATGAAGGAATAAATATTTATGAACAGTTAAAAAGTAAGTATTCACAATATAATATAAAAGCCTATAAAACAGGATATCAAAAAATATTAGATATAGAAAAAAATCCCAATAAAATAAGAGCAAATCAAATTTGTAATTTAAAAAACAATGAAGAATTTTTAAAAGAATTTGATAAAGATTATCAAAAAAAATTACAATATATATTTGAAAATAAATTATATATTCCACAAGAAGTGTTTAATGCAAGTATTGCAGAAAAAATAATGAAAGGAGAATAGATTTTGGAAAACGAAGAAAAAGAAGTATTTACAGCAGAAGAGATAAAAGAACAAGCTTATGAAGAAATAATAAAAGATGTAATAGAAGAAATAGATTCAAGAGAAGAAAACTTAAAAATCTATTATCCTTATTTTGTAATAAATAAAAAATTACAAGATGAAAAAACTGAAATTGACTTAAATTCAGTATTTGTAGCAATATTATCATATTTACTTTATACAGGAAAATTAAATAATAGAAAAATCGAATATCAAGATATAGTGGATTTT
>ERZ773252.1639-NODE-1639-length-21234-cov-5.637188_pt1 | contig 21234 bp, 20 predicted proteins | sample MGYA00580517_ERZ773252 | MGnify/ENA primary metagenome ERZ773252 (study PRJEB29015, sample SAMEA2737766) | human gut metagenome | biome: human gut; feature: human-associated habitat; material: faeces | place: China | collected 2012 ...
AAACTTTTTTAAGTTTTTGTCGTCTTCGTCAGCGACAAGTGATATAATACCATACACTTACCCTCTTGTCAACAACTTTTTTTATTTTTCTACATATTTTTTTAAATTAAGTAAATATAGTGTAAAATCCCTGTAACTTCACTATATATAGTAGTCATTTTTGACTTCTTTGTCTAATATTACCCCAACTTTAATTTTTTATACGGATTTCATCCTTAAAAAAATTATTTTTACCTATATATTAATTTACACATTTATATAGAAGAAACTAAAAAAAATGGGTTATTATACAGTTAAAAACTGTATAATAACCCACAAATCCTCTAATTAATAGATATTAAAGTATACTTCACCAGGAATAACATTGTTGTTACACTGTGAAACAATAGACTTTCTTGTAGCTTCTACCTTGCTTCTAATTGACTTCTGAGCAGAGTCAGTTGGAGTAGTAACACTTACACTACTAGGTACTTTATCCTTAGATTTACCATTAAAGCCTAACATATCTGATGCTTTGCTTACGCTAAATGTAGGGAAGTAGTAATTGTAACCATTATCAAAAGATACACAGTTCTCAAATGAAGCCTTAACTGTACTGTTGTTGTTATCAAAGCCCTTTCTACCATGACCAAATGATAAACAGTTCTTTACTGTTCTTAAACTATTCTTATCTGTATAAGCTGAACCAAACTTAAATCCATTAGGGTTACCGTCATAATTACTTCCTGTCCAAGAAGAAAGGTTAATCTTACCTGCAGAAGTATTTATAAAGCTGTCAGTTGGTAAACTAAAGTTACCCTTATTATAATTAGATACAAAATTCTTGTCCTGCTTAGAAATAAGTTCTACTAAATACAAATTAGTGTCCAAAGCATTACCATTTTCATAGTCGTACTTACCTGTGAATATATCAGGGTTACCATTATTCCAGCAAGCACATTCTTCATAACTTAAATCTTTTGTATAGCCTGATGTAGTCTTGTCGAAACTATCCCAACCGTCATCACTATTTTCCCAAGCATAGCAACCATAGAATGTATTGCCAGTCTGAGCACCAAGTTTTGGAGCAAAACCATCGGCATTGCCACCTAATGTATAAACATCACAGTTTCTATAGCTGTATACAAATCTCATAGTGTTGTATGATGCACCACCTGTAATCTGTACACCAGCGTCATTGTTATATCTTACGATACAGTTGTTTACAGTATTATAATTTGCATTTGCACCCTTAATCTGAATACCGTTGTCGCCGGCCTTTTCAATAATAAGGTTTTCAAGTGTATAGTAAGAACCAGAAATTCTTACACCAACATTAGAATCAGTAGATGCCTTTAAAGAAGGACCTGCACTACCTATTGAACTATTTCTAAAGCTAGTAAAATCAAGAGATGGGTATGTACCATCATTCTGCTGTACACCTACAATTTTAACAGGATTACCCTTTGTACTCTTTAAAGCAAGCTGAGAAGTACAGTCAATAGTTTTAGCATTTACATAAACTGTACCGCCACCCTTTACAGATGCCATAGCATCTACTGCAGATACAAGTTCTTCAAAGTTTGTTACAGTTTTACTGCTAGTGCTACTGTCTTGTTTCTTTGTTGTTGTTTCTGTAACTGTTGCCTTAGTTGTTGTTTCAGTAGTAACTTCCTTTTTAGTTGTTGCTTCTGTTGTTGTTTCTTTCTTAGTTGTTGCTTCAGTAGTGTTCTTCTTTGTAGTTTCTTCTACAGATGACTTGTTGTCAACCTGTACTTTATAAATATTGATACCACTACCCTTTGAATAAATATATACTTTACCACTATAGTTAATGTTTACTGATGCTATATCTGCATCTGGCTTAGCAGAAATAGTGCCAAGTTCAGTACCGTCATCTCCTACTACCATAAGAGTTCTAGTGCTTGAACCACTTGACCTTGATGTAACCTTTACAACAGCCTGTCCATTTGTATCAAAAGCAACTGCTCTGTACTTTAATGAACCACTACCACCTAAAGCAAGGCTGTAACCAAATGTATTACTTCCTACAGTAGCCTCATCAGAAATTACATTTACTGTCTTAGCTGATGTAGCCTTAATTGTAAGACCATTTACTGTAACATCCCCTGAAATTGTACCTAAGTTCTTGAAAGAACTGTTTCCCATATTCCAAGATACTGATGAACTGTTAGTGTCAGCCTTTGTAGTAGCCTCTGTTGTTGCCTCAGTAACTGGAGCTTTAGTAGTAGCTTCTGTTGTTGTTTCTTCCTTAGTTGTTTCTTCCTTAGTAGTAGTTTCAGTTGTTTCTTCTGTAGTAGCCTCTGTTGTTTCAACAGAACCACCCTTGCCTGTAAATTCCATATAGTATAAGTAACTGCTACCACTATCTTTAAGAACTTCGTGGTCGCCAGCACCAACACTTGCAGTTACAACACCACTACTAGGTATTTCATAAGATTCGCCATCTACAAGGATACTCTTTCCTGCACTACCTTCATTAAATACAAGAACTAATGTACCCTTAGAATCAGAAGTGAAGTTTATTTTTGTAGAAGATTCAACTTTGTCTGCTACATTAAGAACCATACCGTTATATACAACAGTATTAGAACTTGCCTTACTCCACTTATTTGCCTTTACGGTAAAACCACCGTTTTCTCCTGTTGAAGGATTGTACACAATGGAAGATGTGCTAGCTTCAACTGTACTGAGCATACCTCCTAAATTTGATATTACCCCATTACCAAAACAGCAACTAGCTGCCATAGTAAAACCTAAAGCCAATGCACCAATTTTTCTTCTTTTCTTCATTAATAATCTTCCTCCAATCCTTTTAATCGTTATTTTTCTAACGAACTCAAGTGCAATAATACCAAAAATGGGACAAAATAAATAGGTCAATTTTTGACATTTATTTATATCAGTTTTTGTGCAATTTTACTATGAAATCTAATTTAATATACAATTTTGACATATTTTTATTTCTGTAAAAAACAAAAAAGCAAGTTTCGTTGTAAAACTTGCATAATTCCAAAATAATAATTCCTGTTTATATATTCAATTTTTATAAACCTTTATATAACAGAAAAGCCGACCGTATCAACGATACAGTCGGCAAGTACGGAGTAGGAGAGATTTGAACTCTCGCGCCGCGCAAACGACCTACTCCCTTAGCAGGGGAGCCCCTTCAGCCACTTGGGTACTACTCCATAAAATCAAGTGCTTATTTATAATACCATAACAATAAGCACTTGTCAACACTTTTTTTCTAAAATACAAAAAATCCTAAACAGCCTATAACAATAGCTATTAACCAGCCTAAAAAAACATCAACAGGATAATGTACTCCTGTCATAACTCTGCTCAATCCTGTAAAAATAGCAAGCACAATAAGAATTGCCCCTACTACAGGAAAGATACTACACCATGCCATAGCTATAATCATAGCTGATACTGCGTGGTTAGACGGACAAGAGCCTTTATCTTCGTGTTCAATAAGGCTTTCTATCCCCAGTTCCTTAAATGGTCTTGGTCTATTTAGTATTTTCCTTAGAATAGAATTATATACTATAGTAATAAAAGGAATTAGTATAAATCGGAATAAAAGATTGCTATTCTGAAAAAACGCATATACTATGCCAATTAAATATACCAAAGCATAAATCTTGTTAGTATTTGATGCTACAAAAACTGCCATTTTGCCAACAGCCTTGTTATCCTTTGCCATATTATACATCAAAAAAAACAATCTTTTATTCATAGATTAAAATTAATCCTCCCAAACACCGTCAAATACAAATGTAGCTGGACCAGTCATATAAACATGGTTGTCCTCTGGCTTCCATTCAATAGTAAGCTTACCACCTACAAGTTCAACCTCTACAGGAACTCTTGGGCAAATACCCTTAATGTTAGATGCTACAACTGTAGCACAAGTACCAGTACCACAAGCTAAAGTTTCGCCAGTACCTCTTTCCCAAACTCTCATTCTTAAATGAGTTTCATCTACAATTTCAACAAATTCAATGTTAGCCTTTCTTGGGAAGTGAGAATCAACTTCAAGAGATGGACCATACTTTTCTACTTCAAATTCCTTTACAGGAGTGTCAATAAATGTTACTGCATGTGGATTACCCATAGATACGCAAGTGAAATCAAAATCCTTGCCACAAGAAGAAAGTGTTAAATCTACTACAGGTTCGCTGTCAGCTACAACAGGAATATCCTTTGGAGCAAGAATAGGTTCGCCCATATCTACAGTAAGAGTTTCTGCCTTACCCTCTGCGTCTGTATGAACTTCAATAACCTTAATACCACACATAGTTTCAAGACGAACAGGGTTCTTCTTTACAATACCTCTGTCATAAACATACTTACCTACACAGCGAGATGCGTTACCACACATTTCAGCTTCACTACCGTCTGCATTGAACATTCTCATTCTACAGTCAGCTACTTCACTAGGCATAATAAGTACAATACCGTCAGAGCCAATACCAAAATGTCTGTCACTCATAGCCTGAGCAAGCTTTTCTGGGTCAGCTACTTTTTCTTCAAAACAGTTAATGTATACATAGTCATTTCCACAACCGTGCATTTTAGTAAATTTCATATACAACACCTCATTTTTAATATATTCTTACAACTTTAGTATGAATATAACATAAAAAATAAAAATCGTCAATATTGCTTAGTGATACATTATTAATAGTAAATAAAGCTATTTCACCCATAATAAATATTTTTATTTTTCATATAATAATGTACTAGACATAAACCATAAATTGGTTTAAAATTATAGGTATAGGAAATGGAGGATATACCATGAAAAAGATAGTTTTAACCGGTGGTGGAACAGCAGGCCATGTTACACCAAATATTGCTTTATTACCATATTTAAAATCAGAAGGCTATGAAGTACACTATATAGGAAGTAAAGAAGGTATGGAAAAAGAAATCGTTGCCAGATACGATATTCCATACACAGGCATTAGTTCTGGTAAACTTAGAAGATATTTTGACAAAAAGAACTTTTCAGATATGTTCAAGGTTTTAAAAGGTATTCACGAGGCTAAAAAAGCCCTCAAAAAAATTAAGCCTGATGTAGTATTTTCAAAGGGTGGCTTTGTTGCCGTCCCCGTTGTTATTGCAGCAAAATCTTTAAAAATACCTGTAATCTGTCACGAAAGTGATATTACTCCAGGTCTTGCAAATAAAATCGCTATGCCATTTGCAAAGGCGGTTTGTGTTACTTTCCCAGAGGCAATACCTCATATTAAAAATAATAAAGGCATACTTACTGGCACCCCTATAAGAGATGTACTCTACAAAGGTTCTAAAGAAAAAGGTCTTGAATTTGCGCACCTTGATGGCACAAAACCAGTTATGCTTATTATGGGTGGTTCACAGGGTTCAGTAAAAATAAACACTTCTATAAGAGCATTGTTACCTGAACTTCTTAAAAAGTATGACATTATTCATCTTTGCGGAAAAGGCAATGTAGATGAAAGCCTTAAAGACACTAAGGGCTATGTTCAGTACGATTACTTGTCAAAGGAACTTCCTGATATTTTTGCAGCAAGCGACTTTGTTATTACAAGAGCTGGTTCAAATGCAATTTGCGAATTTTTGGCATTAAATAAGCCTATGCTTTTAATTCCTCTTTCAAAGAGAGCTAGTAGAGGCGACCAGATTTTAAATGCTGAAAGTTTTAAAAAGCAAGGTTTCGCCGATGTTTGTGACGAAGACGAAATGACAGAAGAATCTTTATTTAATAGCATTAATGCACTTTATGAAAATAGAGAAAAATATATTACTACTATGAAGTCAGCCAGCCTTTCTAAGGGTGTTGACGAAGTAATGGCAGTAATAAAAAGTGTTTCTAAATAAGAGGAGGAAATTCAAATGAAAAAATTATTGGCTTTAGGGATTGCTATTCTTACTATGACAACAAGTGCCTTTGCTGGCACTAGCGTAAATGTAAAAGTAAACGACAAGGAAATTGAAGCAAAGGGTGTTATTGTAGACGGCAGAACTCTCGTTCCTGTAAGAGGTATTTTTGAAGAACTTGGCTACTTTGTAGTATACAATGCTGAAACTAAAACAGCATTCTTAAACAGCCTCGGTTCAACAATTAAAATGACTTATGGCAACGAGTACTTTACAGTAAACGACCAAAATATTACACCTGATGTTCCACAGACAATTATTGACGGCAGATTTATGCTTCCATTAAGAGCAGTAGGCGAAGCATTAAACTACTCTGTTGATTGGGACCCTGAAACTAAAACAGCATCTATTTCAAAAGATAACGGAATTAAGGTTTTAGGCACTCTCAATTTAGAAGATGTAAAGGCAGAAAAATAATACTTTTTACCCTCCCCTGTAGACAGCTACAGGGGATTTTTTTATGAAATTTTATAAACTACTTGACAAAAGACTGTATGAACTGTATTATAATTAATAGATAGTCGATACAGCGGAGGTGAAATAATGAAACTTGATTATACCGACCACAGACCTATTTACGAGCAAATAAAGGACCAGACCAGAGAGCTAATACTTAACAAAGCCCTTGAGGAACACCAACAATTGCCCTCTGTTAGGGAACTGGCATCTCAACTCACAATAAATCCTAATACAATACAGCGAGCTTATAAAGAGTTGGAAAGAGAAGGCTATATTTATTCAATGAAGGCTAAAGGCTATTTTGTTGCCCCACTTCGTGATGATGTTCAGCTTGCTAGAAAAAACGAAAACATTAAACTTCTTGAAAATGCTGTAAAAGAACTTGTTTATTTAGGCACAGAAGAAAAAGAAGTTATTGATTTAATCGAAAATATTTATAAGGGGGACGAAAAATGATTGAGGTTAAAAATCTAAACAAAAGTTTCGGCAATTTCAAAAGCCTTGACAACCTTTCACTTAATGTAAAAAAAGGCTCTGTATACGGACTTGTAGGCCCTAACGGTGCCGGCAAAACTACATTTATTAAAAATTTAATGGGCATATATAGACCAGATAGTGGCTCAATGACCGTTAATGGAGAGGAAGTCTATGAAAATCCAGCATTAAAGCAAAAAATTATCTATATTAGTGATGATTTATTCTTCTTCACTACATATTCAATACTTGATACAGCAAAGCTCTATGCTGATATTTACAAAGATTGGGATTGGGAAACTTTCAATAAATTAAAAGAGATTTTCAAGATTGATGTAAAAAGAAAATGTTGCCGACTTTCAAAAGGTATGCAAAAGCAGGTAGCTTTTTGGCTTGGCATATGTACAAAACCAGACTTAATGGTACTTGATGAACCTATGGACGGTCTTGACCCAGTTATGAGAAAAAACACTTGGTCATTACTTTTGCAAGATGTTGCCGAAAGAGAAATGACAGTTCTTGTATCCAGCCATAACCTTAGAGAGCTTGAAGATGTTTGCGACCATGTTGGTATTATGTTTAATGGTAAATTGGTACTTGAAAAACAGCTTGATGATGTAAAGGGAGAAATTCATAAATTGCAAATTGCCTTTAAAGAGGGCGTACCACAGGAATTTAAAGACAGTATTAATATTCTCCACGAAAGCTATTTCGGTAGTGTCTACACTTGCATAGTTCGTGGCACAACTGATGAAATTACTTCTACAGCAAATAAGTTCAATCCACTTATTTGCGACATTCTTCCACTTACATTAGAAGAAATATTTATTTATGAATTAGGGGGTATGGGTTATGAATTCGAAAACATCATTATTTAGTAAGGCACTTGTAAAGTCTGATATAAAGAGGTATTGGTGGGTTTCAGTTATATATATTGTATTAACAGCACTTTTCATTTTGCCAAATGCTGTTATGAAAGATATTGGAGATGTTTATTCCAGATTTGATAGTGATAATGGTGCTTTAGCATTGTTCTTCGCCTTTGCATTAGGTGGTCTTTTATTCTCCTATCTTCATAGAGTAAATTCAGTTTCCTTTATGAATAGTATACCTGTTTCTAGGACAACACAGTATTTATCCCATATTCTTTCAGGATTTATACTCCTTATTGTTCCTATTACAGTAACAAGCCTAGTAATATTCTTTGAAGAATTGCACTACGGTAGTGGTATACAGTTCTGCTATAAATATTTTTACACTTGCCTTTTATACTCTGCTTGTGCATTTATGCTCACAACTTTTACATCTGTATTAAGTGGTAACTTAATTTCAACATATGTTTTCGGTGGTGGCTTTGTTGCTTTGCCTTCCTTTATTTTATCTATGGCAAATGAAATATTCAGCAAAAATGTATATGGCTTTGTAGACTATGATGAAGGCATTATGCAGTACATTTACATTATGGGAATAGATGAAATGTGGGCAAAACGCTCCGTAATATACATAGCTATTGCCCTTGCTCTATTTGTAATTTCTCTTGTACTATATAAATTGAGAAATATGGAAAACTACGGAGAAGTTGTTGCCTTTAAACCTTTAAAGCCTATACTTATGTACTTTGTAGCTGTTTGTTTTGGCCTTTTTGGCTACGATTCATTGTACTACATACACAATAGAAGTCTTAATTTCACATTAGGTGTACTTCCTTTAGGTGTAGTTGCCCTTATAGCAGTATTTATGCTTAATCAAAAAAGTTTTAGCTTTAAAGGTATTTTAAAACCTATTGTAATCTTTGCAGTATGTATGGGTATAGTAAATGTAATCTTTGCTTTTGACTTAACAGGTTACGAAAGAAGAGTGCCAAGTGAAAATAATGTTGTAAGTATAGATGCCTTTGACTATATGGGACATATTAGTTACGATAGTGGATATACTAACGGCTCTCCAGACTATGATAAGGTACGATATAAAGGTATTATTACAGATAAAAAAGATATTGACACTATGGTGAAACTCCATAAGTACCTTGTGCAAAGAGGTGATGTAAGTAATAAATCTAATAATATGACATACATTACAATGCACTATACTTTAAACCATAATAGAAAATTAAGTCGTGGCTACTTCCTAAGTCCTGAAGAAATGAAAAGTATATATACTATAGATAACTATAAAAAAGCTACCTATCCTATTGTAAATGACAATAAAAAGGAAATGAATTATGTTCAGATTACTGACCCTCGTTTATTAAATTATAGCCAAAGGTTAAATAATATAGATATGGATAAACTTGTTGATATGGTCAAAAAAGATATAATGGAATTAACTCCTGAAGGTTTTGAAGTAATAAATTCAGCTAAAGACAATGAAAGCACTCTTAATATTAGTTTCACAGAATATGTTGCCTACGCCGGAAAAACATATAAATATGCTATTACACAAAACATTCCTTTAAATAGTTGTTTCAAAGATGTTATAGATTATCTTCAACAACAAGGCTATACTTCAAACTATGTTCCTATTGACAGCATAAATAGTTTGGATGTAGATTATTTAGCCTTAGATGACCAAAACGACAATTATACAGATGCCGAAACTGCCGTTTCTGAACTTGATACTAAGAACAATGTACAAATCAGTGATAAAAATGATATAAAAGCTATTATGGAAGCTCTTTATAATCTCAATTATAAAGACCCTGACGATAAAAACACAGCTTTATATCGTCTCTCAATATTCAGTACAGACCTTAAAAGCAACGGAAATGACGGATATATAACTGTTACACTTCCATCTAATGAAATATCTCCTGCATTAAAGAAGTATTTCAAGAAATAAGATTTACTATAAATAACTTCCCATTACTAAAAAACGGACTGCATTTTCCAGCAGTCCGTTTCTGTTTTTATAGCATTTGTTGCACTACATTCTTGCTACGCCAGACTTAACAGCAGCATCAGCAACAGCCTTTGCAATACTTTCTACAACACCCTTGTTGAAAGCAGATGGAATAATAATGCCATTTGCTAAATCTTCTTCTGTTACTAACTTAGAAATAGCATCAGAAGCAGCAAGCATCATTTCATCATTAATATCACTTGCTCTTACATCTAAAGCACCTCTGAAGATACCAGGGAAAGCAAGTACATTGTTAATCTGATTTGGATAATCACTTCTACCAGTTGCAATAACTCTAGCACCGGCAGCAAGAGCAATTTCAGGCATAACTTCTGGAACAGGGTTAGCCATAGCAAAAATAATTGCATCTTTGTTCATTGTCTTAATCATTTCTTCAGTTAAAAGACCTGGAGCAGAAACACCAATGAAAATGTCAGCACCCTTTATAATCTCAGCTAAAGAACCGTCTTTGTGGTTAGGATTTGTAAGAGAAGCAAGTTCAGTTAATGATGGGTCATCATAAGTCTTTTCAGAAGAAATAACACCGTCAATATTTCTCATTGTAATATCCTTGAAACCAGCTGTAAGAAGGAGCTTAGCAATAGCTGTACCGGCAGCACCGGCACCAGACATTACTACAGAACATTCCTCTGGCTTTTTGCCTGTAAGTTTTAAAGCATTTCTAATACCAGAAAGAACTACAACAGCAGTACCATGCTGGTCATCGTGGAATACAGGAATATCACAACGCTCTTTTAACTTCTGTTCAATTTCAAAGCAACGAGGAGCACCAATATCTTCAAGGTTGATACCACCAAAGCTCTTTGAAATAAGTGCAACAGCATTTACAAATTCATCTACATCCTGAGAATCAACGCAAATTGGGAAAGCATCTACATTACCAAATTCCTTGAAAAGTACACACTTACCCTCCATAACAGGCATACCTGCTACAGGACCAATGTTACCAAGACCAAGTACAGCAGAACCATCAGTAATAACAGCTACCATATTATGTCTTCTTGTAAGAGTGTAAGAAAGTTCTGGATTTTCCTTAATAGCAAGACAAGGTTCAGCTACACCAGGAGTGTACGCAATAGATAAATCATCTACATTTTCTACCTTTGCTCTTGAAACAACTTCAATTTTACCAGCCCATTCAGCGTGTTTTTCCATTGCAATTTTCTTGTAATCCATAGTAATCTCCTTTGTTTATATTTATATTATTTTTTACTTAAAACTCTGTCTGAAATCTCTTTCAGCCTCTCTCTTTTGGTCTTTCTTTGCTATATCCTGGCGTTTGTCATAGAGTTTTTTACCCTTTGCAATACCAATATCCACCTTTACAAGGCTACCCTTAAAATATACCTTCAAAGGAACTATTGTAAGACCGTCTTTTGTTACAGCCCCCTGTAATTTGTTTATTTCATACTTGTGGAGGAGCAATTTTCTGTCTGCCATAGGGTCATGATTAAATATATTGCCCTGTTCATAAGGACTAATGTGCATACCAGTTAAAATTGCCTCGCCATTTTCTATCATAACATAACTATCTTTTAAATTGCATCTACCGGCTCTGACAGACTTTACTTCTGTACCAGTAAGTGCAATACCACATTGGAAAGTTTCCAATATAAAGTAATCGTGATAAGCCTTTTTGTTTTGGGAAATTAGCTTTATAGCGTCTTTAGCCATTTCTCTCACCTCTTATTTTTTCCAATATTTCGTAAGGTACAGCCAGTTTTCCCATACCTGTACCCATATCTATTTTAGGCTTTGTAGCACCATGAAAATCACTGCCACCTGAATAAATAAGCCCTACTCTGTTAGCCATAGCCATAATGTGCTGTGTATCTGAATTGCTGTGAGTAGAATAATATACCTCAACAGCTTTTAAGCCCTTTTGTCTTAACTTTACCATCATATTTTCAAGGTTAGTATCACTCATTTTGTAAAGAAGTGGATGAGCCAAAACTGGCACACCTCCAGCCTTTGTAATAAGCTCCATACTTTCTTCATAATTAAGGGTTTCTCTAGGCACATAGGCACATTTGTTGTCCCCTAAGTATCTGTCAAAAGCCTCTGTATAAGACACTACAAAACCTTTTGAAACTAAAGCCTTTGCAATATGAGCTCGTGATATAACATCACCTGTACAGCTTTCCTTTACATCATCAATGGTAATGTCCACACCTAAGCTGTTTAATTTTTCTAATATTTCAAAATTTCGTGTTACTCTTTTTTCTCTGTAATATTTCAACTGCTTGTTTAAATCAGCATCATTTTCATTTACATAAAGTCCCACAATATGAATTTCTTTTTTATCATATCTGGTGGAAATTTCAACACCACTTATTACCTCTACATTAGTTTCAATACTCTTTGCCTCTTTCACACCCTCTGTAGTATCGTGGTCTGTAAGGGCAAAGGCTTTCAATCCTTTTTCTTCAGCATATTTCACAAGCTGTAACGGAGTAAATGTACCGTCAGAAAATGTGGAATGTGTGTGTAAATCTATTGTATCCATTGAAAACCACCTCATTGTAATCATATACCAAATTTTTAATATTTACAAGTGTTAAATGATTAATTATTTTTACCTACTAAAAAAGAAATAACCAAATCTCCATATGCCTACTATAATAAATGCAAGCATTTCTTGCATATATTAATATTGTTCAAAATAAAATATCAATATACAATAAAAAGGAGGTTCTCTATGTCTGGTGCTAATAACTCTCCCCTTTCTGCCCTCCTAAAAGGCGTACTTACAAGTTTTATATTGACATTTATTGTTTTTACAGTATATGCCATACTTTTAACCTATACTTCACTTCAAGAAAACAATGTAAATGTAGTTATGCTTGTATCTACTGCCATTAGCTGTATTCTCTGTGGTTTTATAACTGGCAGAAAAGCCTCCAGTAAAGGCATACTATGGGGAACTTTAAGTGGATTTATCTACATATCCATAATGCTTTTAATAAGTATTTCTACTGTAGGCAGTTTTTCATTTTCTCCTAAAATGCTAATTAGTATAGGTCTAGCCCTTTGCTGTGGTGCTTTAGGTGGAGTAATTGGTATAAACACAAATAAATAGCATAATAGCGAGGATTTCTTGTCCTCGCTACTTTACTATTTAATATCCAATTTAGAAATTACATTTCCGTCAAAATCCTTTATTTCAAAAACACCGTCTTCGTATGTCATATAGCTGTTCTTGTTTCCGTTTTTAGGAATAGAAGTTGAACCTGGGTTAATATAATAGTAGTTATCTACCTTTTCCATAGCCTGAACATGAGTGTGTCCATGAATAAGAATATCATTATCCTTTAACATTGGAGGATTTGATGTATTAAACTTGTGACCATGAGTTACAAATACCATTCTGTTTTCTAAATACATTATCATATATTCAGCCATAACTGGAAATTCAAGTACCATTTGGTCAACTTCTGCCTCACAGTTACCTCTTACAGCAAGTATTTCCTGCTTCATAGAGTTTAAAAGTGCAATAACCCCCTTTGGATTGTAGTCCTTTGGCAAGTCATTTCTAGGTCCATGATAAAGTAAGTCACCTAAAAGAATAAGTTTTTCAGCCTTTTCATTTTTATAGGCCTCTGCTACCTTTTCAGCATAAAAAAGTGAACCATGTATATCAGATGCAAACATTAATTTCATTCTAAAACCCTCCATACAATCATATACATTAATAGCTTAATTATATCAATTATAAATACAGGAGGCAAGATGAAAAGCGAAAAAATTTGTATGTATGCAGAAATGGTGTTGGCTGTTTTTTTGGTACTTCTACTTCTTAGAATTTCCATACATAGAACAGTACAAACTATATCTCCCAACACCCAGCCCAAATTAGCAATAGTTATTGACGATTTCGGCAATAACTCAGCCGGCACAGAAGAAATGTTGGCACTTCCTATACCTTTTACAGGGGCAGTAATGCCACAAATGCCCTACACTAAAGCTGACCAAGATAAACTGCTGGATAATGGTAAAGCTGTTATACTTCATCAGCCTATGGAGGCACACACAGGTCAGAGAAGTTGGCTAGGCAAAACTCCTATCCTCAGCAATATATCTACAGAGGAGGCAGTAGACACATTTAAAAGTAATTTGGATAGTGTAGACAAGGCAAAAGGCTTTAATAACCATATGGGTTCAAAAATAACGGAAGATAAGGACAAAATGACAGCACTTTTAAAAGAGGCAAAGGAAAGAAATATGTACTTTTTGGACAGCCTGACAACAGCTAAATCCGTTGGGGAAGATGTTGCAAAGGAAGTAGGCATACCTTATATAAAGAGAGATGTATTCTTAGATAGTACACAGGATATTAAAACAGTAGAAAAAAATATTTTGAGAGCAGCTGAAATAGCAAAGCAAAAAGGAACAGCCGTTGCCATTGGTCATGTTGGTGCAGAGGGTGGCATTGTTACAGCCACAGCCCTTAATAATCTCTATAAACAGCTTGAAAATGAGGGCATAAAATTTGTAACTTTGGAAGAAATTATACAAAATTAGAGAAATATTTTAAATAAATTCGCTTGTATTTATTCCCATAATATTTTATAATTAAATCAAATAAAGTACATTAATGTACAATGGGAAAGGAAGTTTTTATTATGGGTTATATGGAAAACTACAAAAAATGGTGTGAAGACACTTATTTTGATGAAGCTACAAGAGCCGAATTAAAGGCTATTGAAGGTAATGACAAAGAAATTCAGGAAAGATTTTACAAAGATTTGGAATTTGGTACTGGTGGTTTAAGAGGTATTATCGGTGCCGGTACTAACAGACTTAATATTTACACAGTAAGTAAAGCTACACAGGGTTTTGCTAACTATATCATTAAGCAGGGCGAAGATGCTGTTAAGAAAGGTGTTGCTATTGCCTTTGACAGTAGAAGAATGAGTCCGGAATTTGCCGAAATTACAGCTTTAGTATTAAACGGTAATGGTATCAAGACTTATATTTATCCATCTTTAAGACCTACTCCAATGCTTAGCTTTGCTGTTAGAGAGCTTAACTGTACAGGTGGTGTTGTTATTACAGCAAGCCACAATCCACCAGAATACAATGGCTATAAAGTATATTGGGCAGACGGTGGTCAGGTTCCTTACCCAAGAGATGAGGCTATTATTGAAGAAGTAAATGCTGTTACTGATTTCCACACAATTAAGACAGCTAATAAAGATGAGGCTGTTAAGGCTGGTCTTTTCAATGTTATTGGCGAAGAAGTAGACGAAGCATTTGACAAGAATGTATTAGCACAGATTGTTAATCCTGAAATCATCAAGGAACAGCACGATTTAAAGATTGTTTACACTCCTATTCATGGTTCAGGTAACAAGCCAGTAAGACGAGTTCTTAAAAAGGCTGGTTTTGAAAATGTAACAGTTGTACCAGAACAGGAACTTCCAGATAGCGAATTTACAACTGTAGGCTATCCAAATCCAGAAAATCCTGCTGTATTTGAACTTGCTATTAAGTTAGCAGAAAAGATTGACGCAGATATTATCCTCGGTACTGACCCAGACTGTGATAGAGTTGGTGCTGTTGTTAAGACTAAAGACGGTAGCTATACTGTACTTACTGGTAATATGACAGGTACACTTATCTGTAACTACATCTGTTCTCAGAAAGCCAAGTTAGGTACACTTCCAAAGAACGGTGCTTTAGTTTCAACTATTGTTTCTTCTGAAATGACAAAGGCTATTGCAAAGAAGTACAACCTTGCATACTTTGATGTATTAACAGGCTTTAAGTACATTGGCGAAAAGATTAAGGAATTTGAACAGACTGGGGAATACCAGTATGTATTTGGTTTTGAAGAAAGTTATGGTTGCCTTTCTGGTACATACGCAAGAGATAAGGACGCAGTTGTTGCCTCACTTCTTATTTGCGAAATGGCAGCATACTATAAGTCAAGAGGTATGAGCCTTTATGACGGACTTATGGAACTTTATGATACATATGGCGTATATAAGGAAATTATCCACTCAATTACATTAAAGGGTATTGAGGGTATTGAAAATATGAAGAAGATAATGGACACTTTAAGAAAAGATGCTCCATCTGAAATTGCCGGTGTTAAGGTAACTGAAACAAGAGATTACCTTGAAGATAAGATTGTTGATGTAGCTACCGGTAAAGTAAGCCCTACTAATCTTCCAAAGAGTAATGTACTTTACTTTACACTTGCTGACGATACATGGTTCTGTGTAAGACCAAGTGGTACTGAACCAAAAATTAAAATTTACTTCGGTACTAAGGCAGATACTGTTGAAAATGCAGAAAAGAAAATTGCTACTGCTCAAGACGGTATTATGAAAGTTGTTAATTCTGTTTTAGGCTAGTTCAGAACAAATTAACTTTGTTAATTTGTGACTTGCAAGCAAGTCATCGGATTTATCTTTCCGATTCACCATAAAAATAAGGGATACAGTTTTTATGGCTGTATCCCTTTCTTTTTTATCAAACCTTTGCAAGTTCAATTATTTTATCAACTGTATGGTCAATGTCATAATTGCTTACATCAATAGTAATTTCAGCATACTTGTTGTAGAATGGTTCTCTCTGTGCTAAAAGCTCTCTGATTTTAGCCTCTTTGTCATCTACTTGAAGTATAGGTCTTGTATTGTCAAATTTAAGATTTTGAGCAATTTTTTCTGGAGAAGATTTAAGATATACTATTACTCCACCCTTTTTAAGATTTGCAATATTAGCTGAATTTTTAATTACTCCACCACCTGTTGCAATAATCTTTTTCTTAGGTGTCGAAAATCTTTTGTATAATTCTCTTTCTATTTTTCTAAATTCTTCTTCCCCTTTTTCCTTAAAAATTTCATTGATAGTCATTCCTTCTCTTTTTTCAATGAAATCATCTGTGTCTATAAATTCTCTTTTAAGTACAAGGGAAAGTCTTTTGCCCACACTTGTTTTGCCACTTCCCATAAAACCTATGAGAACAATATTTTTATCCTTGTTGTTAATCTTCATCAGTTATTCTCCCTGTAAAAATCACTTAACTCTTTTCTTGCCTTTTCTGTAAGCTGAGGGTCAATTTCTTCATCAAACCAAATTTCTTCTGCTGCAACAGCCTGATACACAAGCATATCAAAACCGTTTATACCAGTAATACCCTCTTTTCTACAGTCCTTTAAAAGCTGAGTTTCCCATGGAGAATATATAGCATCAAATACCATTTCTACACCCTTAGCCTTGTAAAAACCTGTATCCTTTATAGGGCTTAATCCCTTGTTTTCTCCAAAGCCAATTACTGTAGCATTTAAAACTATATCTACATTAGGAATATCATAAATATCATCAATAGATAAAGTCTTAATTTCTGTATCTGGATATTCAGCTCTTATACTTTCTGCCAATTTATCAGCCTTTGATACAGTACGGTTTGCAATATAGAGCATTTTAGCACCCTTGTCAGCAGCCATAACACCGCAGGCATTACCTGCACCACCAGCACCAAGAAGAAGAACTGTCTTACCCTTTACATCAAAGCCCTTGTTTTTTATAGCATAGTACACACCAATAATATCTGTATTGTAACCTACATAGCCATTTTCTGTATATTTAAGAGTATTTACAGCACCAATAACCTTAGCTCTCTTGTCAATGTCACAAAGACATTTCATAACTTCTACTTTGTGAGGCACAGTTACATTAAGCCCCTTTATACCTAAGCTGTAAGCACCTTTTATAGCACTTTCAAGATTATCCTTTTCTACTCTGAAAGCCTCATAAATCATATCTTTATTTAAAGTCTTTGCCATTGTATTGTGAATAGCTGGACTAAATGTATGTTCTATTGGACAGCCTATAACACCGTAAACAGCTGTCTTTCCTTTTACTGAATTATCAACCATTGTTCTCCTCTTTTCTCTTTCTTCTCAAATAAAAGTACAACACTATTTTTTCAAAAGGTCTTTTAGGTGCAGTTATTAGTTCATCTTTTGGACTTACCTGTTTCACAAGTACAGAATACACTCCACACTTGTTGCCACACCACACATCTGTAAAAATCTGGTCACCTACAATAACAGAACTTTCAGCCTTAGAACCTATTTTCTTCAATAGCTTTCTCATACCCTCAGTACCTGGCTTTTTAGCTCTGTAATAATATGGAATTTCCATTTCTTCACAAAAAGTCTTACTTCTTATTTCCTTACTGTTAGAAAGTACAGCAATTTTAATACCACTTTCTCTCAATGAATTAAAATAAGCCTTTAACTCATCAGTAGGAGTTTTTATCCAGTAAGGCACAAGGGTATTATCAATATCAAAAATAAGAGTATCTTTGCCTAAAGCCTTTAATTTTTCCCCTGTTAATTGGAAAACCGATGGCAAATATTCCTTAGGATATAAAAATTTTAACATATGTGTACTGCCTTTCCTTATAATGCACTAAAAATAATAAAGTAATTTTACAATAATTTTTGTTTTTTGTAAAGACAGTTATCCCCTACTGTAAAAAGGTAGTAAAAACTGGGTTATTTTCCCTTTAAATGTAGCTTTTGATATTACTATTTGTTTGACAATCCCAACTATATCTTATATAATGGCATTCAGAACAAATTAACTTTGTTAATTTGTAGCTTGACAAGCAAGCTATCGGATTTATCTTTCCGATTCACTATTAAAATATTATAAAAAGGGATGATGAATATGGCAGCCGAAATATTAAATAAATTAAGGGAATTGCAAGAAAGAAATGCTTATCCTATGCATATGCCAGGTCACAAAAGAGTTGTAGATTTTATTCCATTTGATTCTCGTGAATTTGATTACACAGAAATTGAGGGACTGGACAACCTTCATCATCCAGACGGAATTATAAAAACAGCACAGGAGCAAATGGCACAGCTTACAGGTGCTGATGCCTCTTTTATGCTTGTAAACGGTGGCAGTAGTGGTATACTTGCTGCAATTTTAGCTACTGTAAAAGAGGGTGACGAAATACTTGTGGCAACTAACTGTCACAAGAGTGTGTACAATGCCCTTATACTTTCAGGAGCAAAGCCAATATATATTTCTCCTCAAACCAATGCCGAGGGTTTAGCCGGTGGCATAAATATTTCTGATATTTTTAGAGCTTTTAATAATCACGATATTAAAGCAGTTATTATTACAAGCCCAACTTACGAGGGCTTTACCTGCGATGTAAATGTTATTGCGGACATAGTACACAAGCAAAATGCTATACTTATAGTTGATGAATGTCATGGTGCTCATTTCTGTTTTTCAGATGTATTTCCAAAAACAGCCTTACAGCAACACGCCGATATTTCTATAAATAGCTGGCACAAAACCCTACCTGCTTTTAATCAAGCAGCAATCATAAATGTAAGAAGTAAAAGAGTTTCTATTGAGAGAGTTGCCCGTACAGTATCAATGGTACAGACTACAAGCCCATCTTATCCAATACTTGCATCTATGGATTGGACAAGGGACCATTTCTCAAGAGATAAAAATATAATGAAAACCTATATAGAAAACCTTATTAAACTTCGCCACGAGCTTGCTCATTGTCATAGCTTAAAGCTGGTTAGCAACTCTATAAAAGGCGAAGCATCTGTAGCCGATATTGATATTGGTAAACTTACAATTATGGTCAGATGTGATTTAACAGGATTTGATGTTGCAAAAATCCTCTTAGAGAAGTACAATATACAAGTGGAGTATGCTGGTCTGCACCACATTATTGCGATGACAAGTCCTTGTGACGATGAAAAGGCATTTAAAAAATTTATGAAAGCTATTAAGGATATTGATAAACAGTATCCAAGAAAGTTCATAGAAAAAATACCTATGATTTCAAACTCTGTTGAAACAGCCTCTCTTACACCTCGTGAAATTTTCTACGGTGCAACTAAAGACGTTTCTTTTGAGGAAGCAGTAGGAAAAATAGCTGCCGAAAGCGTAACAGCCTTTCCTCCGGATATTCCTATTGTTGCAATGGGTCAGATAATAAAGCAGGAACACATTGACGCAATAAATCGTCTTTTACAGCACGATGTTACAATACTAGGTGCTGATAATGAAAAAATAAAAATCGCTATGGAGGCGTAATGTACCAATGAACGAAACAGACTTTAACAAAATTATTGACAGTATTAATTCTCTTACTGTCTACAGAGAAATCAAGAATAATAAAATTATTGACATTCTCAGACATATATTAACAGAGGAAGACAATTTACCATATATGGCTGAACTTGTAGCCACTCTTACTGAAATGGCAGAGAAAAGCTCATTTAAGGGTAACCTTTTCAAGAGCTATATTATTCATCTTATGTTAAGAAACCAGAATAACTTTACACTTTTTTGCGAAAACAATCTTGATGTAAAAAATTCTTCTATATATGAGTTGGCTAAAAGAGATGTAGAAGCTATAAAGACTATTGCATCTATGGATTTGACAAAGTTACCTGATGCTGAATTTTTACTTCCAGCTATTACTCAGGTTATGGACTATAAGCCAGTTAAGGATGCTGACAGCGAATTAGCAACAATTCCTGATGACTTTACTATTGATGATGTAATCGAATTCCATAAAAAGCATGGTTGTGGCGATATTTCTGTATTCCGTTCTTTCCGTTACAACGACGAAAAGAAAAAATTGGTTGGTGTTGCTCACCCAGACCCTATCCGTTTCAGCCAGCTTATTGGTTACAAGGCACAGTTTGACCAGCTTATTGACAACACTCTTGCATTCCTTAATGGATATAATGCAAACAATGTACTTCTTGTTGGTTCAAGAGGTACTGGTAAATCTTCATCAGTAAAAGCCCTTGTAAATGAATACCACGAACAGGGACTTCGCTTACTTGAAATTACTAAGGAACAGATTGAAAAGTTACCAGATATTTTAAAGCTTTTAAGACCAAGAGGAAGAAAGTTTATTATATTCATTGATGACCTTTCATTTGATGAGGGCGAAATGGGTTACAAGTATATGAAATCACTTTTGGAAGGTGGCTCAGAAGGCAAGCCAGACAATGTTCTTTTCTATGCTACAAGTAATCGCCGTCATATTATTCAGGAAAAATGGAGCGATAGAGGTACTGGTACTTCTGAAGATGCTGAAATCCATACAACTGATACACTTAACGAAAAGCTTTCACTTGCTGACCGTTTCGGTATCACTATTACATTCCCTAAGCCTACACCTAAGGAATATATTAATATCGTTAAGGGTCTTGCTGCTGAACGCAATATTGAACTTGACGAAAATACACTTCAGCAACAGGCTATGCAATGGGAAATCAGACAGAAAGGTATGTCTGGTAGAACAGCAAAACAATTTATCAATAACCTTATGTGGAATACACAAAAGGAAGATAAATAATATACTTGCTATTGTATAATAGACCAATCAAGCCATCGGATTTATCTTTCCGATTCATTGGTCAGAACATTTTGCTTTGCAAA
>ERZ773252.1642-NODE-1642-length-21228-cov-5.873943_pt1 | contig 21228 bp, 18 predicted proteins | sample MGYA00580517_ERZ773252 | MGnify/ENA primary metagenome ERZ773252 (study PRJEB29015, sample SAMEA2737766) | human gut metagenome | biome: human gut; feature: human-associated habitat; material: faeces | place: China | collected 2012 ...
TGGATGAGCTCGGCATTGAGATGGCACGAAGCCAGGTGGCATATTCTGTGGATGAGGCTCTTGCGATTGCAGATGAGCTGGGATATCCGGTTGTTCTTCGTCCTGCTTACACCATGGGCGGTGCCGGTGGTGGACTTGTTTACAATAAGGATGAGTTAAAAACCGTATGTGCAAGAGGTCTTCAGGCCAGCCTGGTAGGTCAGGTGCTTGTTGAGGAGTCTATTCTGGGCTGGGAAGAGCTGGAGCTGGAGGTCGTTCGTGATGTGGAAGGAAATATGATCACGGTCTGCTTCATTGAAAATATTGATCCGCTGGGTGTGCATACCGGTGATTCTTTTTGTTCGGCTCCGATGCTGACAATTTCAGAGGAGACACAGAAGAGACTGCAGGAACAGGCATATGCCATTGTAGACCGGGTTCAGGTTGTGGGTGGAACCAATGTACAGTTTGCCCATGATCCTGTTTCTGACCGTATTGTTGTAATAGAAATCAATCCGAGAACGTCCCGTTCTTCGGCATTGGCTTCGAAGGCAACCGGTTTTCCGATTGCATTGGTATCCGCAATGCTTGCATGCGGACTTACCTTAAAGGATATTCCATGTGGAAAATACGGGACTCTGGACAAATATGTTCCGGACGGAGATTATGTGGTAATCAAGTTTGCACGATGGGCGTTTGAGAAGTTTAAAGGCGTAGAGGACAAGCTGGGAACCCAGATGCGTGCAGTCGGCGAAGTGATGAGCATCGGTAAGAATTACAAGGAGGCTTTCCAGAAGGCAATCCGTTCTTTGGAGACGGGACGGTACGGCTTAGGACACGCCAAAAATTTTGATAGTCTGACAAAGGAAGAACTGTTAAAGAAACTGATCACACCGTCGTCTGAACGTCATTTTGTGATGTATGAGGCCCTTAGAAAAGGTGCAACAGTTGACGAGATCTTTGAGATTACAAAGGTAAAAGCGTACTTTATCGAGCAGATGAAGGAATTGGTGGAGGAAGAGGAAGCATTGCTTGCGGCAGGCAAGGGCAAGCTTCCGGCAGATGACGCACTGATCCGGGCAAAGAAGGACGGTTTCTCTGACAAATATCTGAGCCAGATCCTGGAGGTCTCTGAGGAGGATATCCGCAATAAGCGTATCGCACTTGGCTGTGAGGAGGCATGGGAAGGTGTTCATGTATCCGGTACACAGGATAGTGCATATTATTATTCCACCTACAATGCAAAGGATGAATCAAAGGTATCAGATAACAAAAAGATTATGATTCTGGGTGGTGGCCCAAATCGTATTGGTCAGGGTATTGAGTTTGATTACTGTTGTGTACATGCAGCACTGGCTTTGAAAAAGCTTGGATTTGAGACAATTATTGTAAACTGCAATCCGGAAACGGTTTCTACCGATTATGATACTTCTGACAAGCTTTATTTTGAGCCACTGACACTGGAAGATGTTCTGGCAATTTACAAAAAGGAAAAGCCGCTGGGCGTGATCGCACAGTTTGGTGGACAGACTCCTTTAAATCTGGCAGCAGAGCTTGAGAAAAACGGAGTAAAGATTCTGGGTACATCTCCGGAGGTCATTGATCTGGCAGAGGACAGAGATCTGTTCCGCGCCATGATGGATAAGCTGGAGATCCCTATGCCGGAAGCCGGTATGGCAACGAATGTTGAGGAAGCAGTCGCTATTGCAAACCAGATCGGATATCCGGTTATGGTACGTCCATCCTATGTATTGGGCGGCCGTGGTATGGAAGTCGTATATGATGATGAGTCTATGGGAGATTACATGAAAGCAGCCGTCGGTGTGACACCGGATCGTCCGATCCTCATTGACCGCTTCTTAAATCACGCACTGGAGTGTGAGGCAGATGCCATCAGTGACGGAGAGCATGCATTTGTTCCGGCGGTTATGGAGCATGTGGAGCTGGCGGGTGTTCATTCCGGAGATTCCGCTTGTATTATTCCATCGGTTCACATTTCTGCAGAAAATATTGCAACGATCAAGGACTATACCAGAAAGATCGCAGAGGAAATGCACGTGCGCGGCCTGATGAATATGCAGTATGCCATTGAGAATGGAACTGTTTATGTATTGGAAGCCAATCCAAGAGCGTCCAGAACTGTTCCTCTGGTTTCCAAGGTATGTAATGTGAGAATGGTGCCGTTGGCAACAGATATCATAACCTCAGAGCTCACAGGAAGACCTTCACCGGTTCCGTCCCTGAAGGAAAGCAAGATTCCATATTACGGTGTAAAGGAAGCGGCCTTCCCATTTAATATGTTCCAGGAGGTTGATCCGATCCTCGGACCGGAGATGCGTTCCACCGGAGAGGTGCTTGGTCTTTCTCCTTCTTACGGAGAGGCATTCTTGAAGGCGCAGGAGGGTGTCGGCTCTAAGCTTCCGATGTCCGGTAAGGTATTGATCTCTGTAAACCGCAAGGATAAGGCAGAGATTGTGGATGTAGCAAAGGCATTCCATGAAAATGGTTTTGAAATTGTTGCCACGGGCAATACCTATGAGCTTATCACAGAGGCAGGCGTGCCGGCAGAGAAGATCAACAAGCTTTCCGAGGGCAGACCAAATGTATTGGATGCCATTACAAACGGGGACTTTGATCTGATCATCAATTCTCCTGTGGGTAAGGACAGCATCAACGATGACAGCTATCTGCGTAAGGCTGCTATTAAGACAAGGACTCCTTATATGACCACAGTGGCAGCGGCCAGAGCGGCTGTTGAGGGTATCTCATATCTGAAGAAGCATGAGAGCTGTGACATTAAGAGTATTCAGAGTCTGCATGCAGAAATAAAATAATGATTTGGCTGATGTTTGCTTGAGATCATATTTATTAGGGCGAAAGTCCATAAAAAAGCCTGTTACCGGAATGGTAACAGGCTTTTTAAGGATGGTGCTTGGCATATTTAGAACGATATAGAATAATGATGCAAGGGTCAAATTATCTTTTGATCCCAACATCATCAAATCAAAGAAATATTTTGAAAGGACAGGTAAGTTTCAATTATGGAGGAGTTCGGTCAAAAACTGCGGGAAGTAAGAATTGCGAAGGGGTATACACAACAGACTCTTGCAGAAAAGCTTTATGTCACACGCCAGACTGTGTCCCGATGGGAGAGTGGAAACCGTTATCCTGATCTGGAGACTTTAAAAAAGATATCGGTAGAGCTGGAGGTGAGTGTGGATGAATTGCTGTCAATGGAACCTCATCCTGATGAGCAGAAGGAGATGACAGCAGAGGAAGAAAAGACAACGGATGTTTTTGAAAAATCAAAAGGAAAGAATATTATAAACAGGGTGATGGCAGTCTTATATATGATCATTATTGCGGGTCTGACAATTTATCTGCTGGGAAATTTCAAGGAAAATAGTATTTTTAATTCCGTTTTTTTCACGAAATATATGGTGATCTTGGGGGAATTAGGATTATTTATATTTGGATTGATTGCTTTTTGGCAGGAAAAAGACAATCCGGAAAAGAGTGGCATGGTTGTAGCCGGTTATTTTGTTCTGGAAGCAGTTGGGAACATTTGTTACATATGGAGTATCCGGGAATTCGTTTTTGATATTTTTAATGGAAACTGTCCTAATCCGGAGGCATACATATATATTTTGCTCGATTGTTTGATCAAAATATCAGTATACATCATCGGGGCGGTAGGAGCCGGGCTTTATTTTTACAGAAAACATGGCAGAATCTGGGGAGGAATATTGATTTATGGTGTGTCTGCGTATGCGATCTGTTCGAACTTGAAGAGCATTTTCTCTACGATTCATGTCATTCAAGAGAATTCTCAGAGTATGGCCAGCGGGACATTGAGGTTAAATGTATTGTATTTTGTAATTTGCGCTTTTGTCGTGACGGTATTCTGTTGTCAGATCTTGCTGCAAAAACCTCCTCATGTGGACAATAAAATTGAAACTTTTCCGTCGTAAAATCCTACTTATAGGACAGAGCAGGAAAGGAGAAAATACATGGAAGATTCCGACATTATTGAATTATATTGGCATCGTTCGGAGACGGCTATCCTGGAGACGAAAAAGAAATATCATAAATTGTGCAGTCATATTGCCGATAATATATTGCATTCCAGAGAGGATTCCGAAGAATGTGTTCAGGATACTTATCTGGCAGTATGGAACCGGATACCGGAGGAACGCCCCCATTATTTCAGGGCATTTGTCTGTAAGATTACCAGAAATATTTCATTGAACCGGCTGGATCACAAAAGAGCCGCCAGGAGAGACGAAAAAAACACGGTATCCTTTGAGGAACTGGAAGAGACCTTTTCCGTTATGCCGAACTTTTCAGAAAATATAGAATGGGAGGAGCTGACGACAGAAATAAACCACTTTCTTAGTAAATTGCCGGTCAACAAAAGAGTCATTTTGGTAAGGCGGTATTTCTTTGGCGATTCCATTGCAGAGATTGCGTCTGATCTGAATATGAATATCAATTCCGTGAAAACGATCCTGCGGAGAGAAAACCGGAAACTCAGAGAGTATTTGAGGAGAGGGGGCTACGGTAAATGACAGAAAAGGAAGTGATATTACACGCTTATGGAGAGATTAAAGAATGTTTTATCGAAGAAAGTCTGGAATTTTCCGGTACTTCAAAACGTATTTCTCCATGGCGGTGGATTGCAGCAGCGGCTCTTATGATTTTGTTATTTTCGACAGCGTACCGGGTAAATGCACAGTTTCGCAAATGGATCATTTCCATTGTGCCGGTTACCACCAGAGAACAGATCAAGGAAAAGAATACTTCTCCCGGACAACGCGGATCAAAAAAGAAACAAGAAGGGATTGAAATCTCTGAAGTCAAAGAAATTGAGAATATATTGGAAGCACAGTATATAACGGCGAACCATTATGTAGAGCCGTATCAGGATATTTATATTTCGACAGAACAGGGGAAAGAATCTTATTTTTCCATCAAAGGAAATGCCATCGTGCCGATTTCGAATATTCGTCATATCAAACGGAAGCTTCACTGGAAAAAGCATACCGGATGGATCAATGCGGATATGATATCGGATCAGGAAAATCAGTATGTCTATAACCTGACTCAGGAAAACGATGTACCAGATAACGGACAGTATACCTTTTCTCTGTCACAGGATGATGACGGAGGATATTGGGTTACTGCATCGGCGGAGTCACAGATGGAGCCGTATTCTTATCCGTTAAAATATAACGTAAACACCAAAAAGCTTACGGACGTTTTTGGTGACATCATGATCAGAAACAAGAGCCTGCAGAAATATCATGTGGTCACAAACTGGGGAAAGCTGTCAGATCACCTTTGCTGTGTGCTTGTGGGGGATACACAGAAGGATGCAGTATATTATCTGATCGATATGATAAATCATACAGCCGTGTCTATGGAAAAGCTTACAAAGATGGACGATATTTGTTTTGTTCGAGGACTGGAGCATTCTGTAATATTTGGAACGATATCGACGGAACAGCACAAAGACAGTGGGGATGCGGATGGAGGTCTGACGGCTGAAAATGAAATACAGGATTATTATGATTGTTATCGCCTTGACCTGCAAACAGGGAAGCAGCAGGAATTGTATCATCACGTTCGGATCTGGTCAGAGGATCCGGAGGAAGATGACAGTGACAGAGTGGCATTTACCGGGGGAAGATATGATCTGTTGGAGCAGAGGAAAAAGGTTTATCTGGTAGATGAATTAACGGGGAAACGCACAGAGATCGAGAAATTTGACGGAAATCTGGAAATGGGATCTGTGCTGGTGAATGATTCCGGAGATAAACTTCTTTTTTTCGGAAAATTTACAGAGAGGTGTGTGAGAAAAATCGGTGTACTTGATATCCCAAAGAAAAAATTATATCTGATTGACAGGGAGAATCTCACAAGCTATGATGAAAATGCCATTAGCTGGAAGGATGACACAACCTTTGTGATCCAGGCGGACAGAAAAGGGCAGCAGGGGAGTGCGCTTTTCTGCTATCATATAAAATAAAGAAAAGAGAGAACAATGATACAAATTATTTTTTATATTGTTTTAGTCTAATTTCAGTAAAACAGTATTTCCCTCATTCACCTCTTTATCCTCATATGGGCGGATCGTAAGCTCCGTATCCGTCAGCTCATAGCCGGAGAAATAATATGGAAGTGTGATTCCGGTTCCGGCAGGGATACAGGTGTCAGGGGAAATTACATCGTAGCCCTTGATGTCATCATAATAATCATAATCACGAAACGAGATAAAATTATCCTCATCCTCCTGAAATGCAGAGAGATAAGGCAGATTAAGCTCCTTAGAGTAATAGTTGTCGATCTGCAGAGATATCGTATAGTAATCATCGGCAAAACGGTCGATCGCCGGAGGAACATCCTTTTCAGCCACTTTTTCCGGTTCTGTGACAGCCTTTAACGTGTAATTTGTCGTAAAATGATAATCCGGTCCGTTATAATCTGTATAGAAAAGGCTGGCAGGAATCGCAATGAAAATAAGCAAAAGCAATATTCCATTGATTCCCAGCTTTTTATAGGTTGTCGTTACAAGCTTTTCAATGAGGAAAGTTACCCCTTTCATAAAGTGCCTCCTTTGATGTGAATGTAATAAAGATTATTTTTTTTGTTTAATTCCTGTGATGAGATAAGAGGCCACTAATGCATCCGTATCGGGATTCATCTGATTGACCAATATCCCCTTAAAATCATTTTTCTTTACCATAAAATAAAGGAATCCATCCTGAGAATCAATGGTATCTCCGATGCCTTTTTTCTCCCGTTCATTTTCTTCCAGATTTTTGACGCGGCTCAGATCATATTCCGAAATGGGTTTGACGTAACGGCCGCTTTTGGTGACGCCATAGGACAGGACGGTGCCGTACATCCAGTTGGTAAAAAGGTGATTCTCCTTTGCCTGCCCCGGATAAATATCTAAAACCCCGGATGGAATATCGACGTGATACCGGACCGTCAGGATCTCATAGCCATCCGGTGTTTCAAAGGTTTTGTCTGTGTCACGGGTGACCGCGGTCATAGAAATTTTAAAGTCCCCGTTTTCCGCTGGGATCGTAAAAGTCTCCGAACCCTTGAGGTTTTCACAGATCGACGGGTCTGTCAGGATCAGCTCCTGTTTCTTGTCATGGAAAACATATGTAGCGTAACTGTATGGAACAATAATGGCCAGCGCAAGGATCAGTACCAAAATAATGGTTACCACCCGGCTGCTGCGGAAACGCTGGATCGGAGTTGCGGTGTTTTGCAGTGTTCGTTGTTTCGTATGCTGTTGTTTCTGGGAAACAGATTCCGGGGAAATCGATGTAGAAGTATTTCTATGAGGTCGTTCTGTAGAATGTGGTCTGGGAGCAGAGACAGGTTCCTGCGTATGACCGGTGGAATCCGGCCGCATATAAACGCCACAGTGTGGGCAGAGACCGGCATAGAGATCGTAATCAAAACGCTTTCCGCAGTTTGTGCACTTTATTTTCATAGATTCCTCCTGAGTATCTGTAAATATAATTATATCTTATCATTTTACAGCAGTTTTGTAAAATATCTCTTGACAAAACCAAAATGGAATAGTATACTAGACAGGCAGTGTGAATTTGCCACTACGATTCAGGGGTGTAGTTCATCGGTAGAATAAGAGTCTCCAAAACTCCAGAGGAGGGTTCGATTCCTTCCACCCCTGCTAACCGATCCCATAAATGACAGAGATGTCTTTTATGGGATTTTTGTTTTACAGAAAACGCTGAAAGTTGAAGCGGGTTTGCCTGCTTTGGTCTTGAATACAGGAAAGGCATAGTGAGAAATGAACAGTAGAAAATCGATTTATGATATTAAGTCCTTTTACAATAAGAAAGCCGTGTTAAAGGCGAGCTTTCAGGGAATGCGTTATCAGCTGGAGCAGTATAAAGATCCGGAGCAGGAAGAGGCGGAACCGGTGCTTCGTGTGACGATCTGGCCGGAGCCGTTTTGTTTTGAAAAAACACCTGACAAGAAAAAGACTGTAAAGGAGTTTGTTTATACAGAGGATGGACTGGACGAGGCCTACGACTGGCTTTGTCAGATCTATGATGAACGGATCGAAGAATGGACTGAAGCAAGGGATAATCCGTATAAGGGATTGTTTTAGTCCGGGAGAAGTTCATTAAGGGCCCGGAGCAGAGAGTCTTTTAAGTCAAAATCAGAAGCCTCTACCTGACGGATCAGCTCCTGAACCTTTTCCGGGTGATGCTCGGCGAGATAAATTTCTGCCAGTGAGACATAGGTATCCTTAATATCGCTGCCAAGCGAAAGGGCACGTTCCAGAATGATTTTGGCGCGGGTATCCTGCCCCTCGCAATTATGGTGAAGGTAACTGCCCCACAGACCCAGATTACGAATCAACAGGATATAATTCTGATCATACATGGAAAGCTCCGGAAAGTTGGCTGTGCCGTATGCAAGCTTGATATCTGCGTTACTCATGCCGGAGAGATTAAGGATTTTACATGATAGTGTGCGGCGTACTTCATCCTGCCGGTATTTTTCTTCTCCCCCGGCAGTATCGGAAAAGGGAAGTTCATCCTCAGAAATGGTAATATAATCCAGATTGCTGATATCCTTTTTGCGGACAAAATTGGCCTCCCGTTCCTTTTCCCAGTAAGAGGTGTCCCATTTAGAGTTGTCTGTGGCTCCGCGTTTGGTCTTGACGTTGACCCAGATTATGAATAGAATAAAGAATATGAGTATAATTGGCATAAGATATCATCCTCCTGTATGGGATAAGCTATGTAAAAGTGCCAAAGAAAGGAGTGCCGTATGAACTTTTTTAACAAAAAAAATCAGCAGAGAATTGCGATGGTTATCTGTATATTACTTATTATTGCCATGGTCCTTCCTATGGTTCTCGGATACTTAGGTTAATTGTTTTCATCGATAAATGAGCAGATGTATTTCATCTGCTTTTTTCAGTGTATAAGAAAATGCTGGTTTTGCCCTTTTTCAATATACATAATGTACGAAAAATTGTCAAATACGGGGAAAATCTTTGACTTGCGATTTGCCTGTAATATGATTAAAATAATGTAATAAGCAAAAATAAGGAAGAGACGACATTATGAAAAGAAACAAAGCATTGACGGCAATTTTTGTGGCAGGCTGTATTGCAGTAGTTGCGATTGCAGGTATTGTAACACTGTTTGCAAAGGATAATTTTGGTAATAAAACACAGATTTGTGATGGGGTATCCATCGGTTCCATTGATGTGGGAGGACTTACGAAGGAGCAGGCGCAGAAGAAGGTTGAGACCTATATTGCGGACAGACAGCAGCAGAGTCTGGTGGTTTCGGTGCAGGACTATCTGGTAGAAGCCACAGCGCAGGAGGCTGGATTGACGATCCCGGAGAAGGATTACGCCGGAGAAGCGCTTCAGATCGGAAAGAAGGGAAATCTCTGGGAGAAGTTTCAGGAGATCCGTAAAGCTGAGAAGGGCGAGAAGGATGTTGCACTGGAGCCGGAGATTGATGAAGATACGTTAAAGAGTTTTGTAGAGACAAAGTGTTCTGCATATGATATTAAAGCAAAGGATTCCCGTTTGAAATTTAAAAACGGTGCGTTAAAGGCGACGCGATCAAGGGAAGGTATGGAGGTACAGGTTGAGAATACCTCTGATGCCATTAAGAAGGCACTTTTAGACAAGAAAGCAGCAGAAAAGGATACCATAGAGGTAAACGCAGATGTTCAGGTGACACAGCCGAAGTTTACACAGGAGGAAGCATCCCAGTGTACGGATCTTCTTGGTAAATATTCTACTACCTATGCAACGTACCAGGTAGAGCGTTCCAGTAATGTTGCCACGGCAGCAGGCAGGATCAATGGAACCGTGCTGGCACCGGGAGAGACATTTTCCACGATCAAGGTGATCAAGGACAGAACAGAAGCCAATGGCTACAAATCAGCACCGGAGTATTCCAGCGGTAAGGTTGTTTCCGGTATTGGCGGAGGAGTTTGTCAGGTTTCAACGACACTTTACAATGCCGTACTGAATGCGGAGCTTAAGGTGGTTGAACGGTCGCCTCATTCCATGGTTGTCGCATATGTTCCGGTTTCACGGGATGCGGCGATCTCCGGAGATTATAAGGATTTCAAATTTAAAAATAATACAGATTATCCTATTTATATTATGGGAAGTGCATCCGGTGGGATTTTGTCCTTCCGTGTGTACGGTCATGAAACCAGAGAGCCTGGGAGAGAGATTTCTTTTGAGTCTGAGATCACGGATACGATTGAACCGGGGGAAGAAGTTGTAACAGAGGATCCTGACCTGCCGGCAAGCTATCGTTCTGTGACACAGTCCGCCCATGTAGGTTATAAAGCAAAGCTCTGGAAGATCATCAAGGTTAATGGGGTACAGACCGATAAGGTACAGGTCAATACCAGCGCATATAATGCTTCTCCACAGTATGTGACAGTAGGAAAGCAGCCGGCAACACCGGCACCGGGATCCGCAAGTCCGGCAGCAAGTTCATCTCCGTCGGATAAATCAAAGAAAAAGGATACCTCCAGTGCCAGTCCAAAATCTGCGACAGGTTCACAAAGCAGGGGAAGCAAATCATCCGGCAGCAATACAAAGAAAAATACTTCCGGTACATCAGGAAACAGTACCGGGAAAAATACGACCAATACAACGACAAACAAAAATACTACAGAAAATACCAACAAAAAAAATACAGCGAAGACATTGGAGAGTACCGGTGGAAAGGCTGTTGCAAGATAAAAACAGGATTTAAGATACAGGACTGAAGGATGACGAAAGTATAGAAGGTCTGCGGTTCAAAGTCTGCGGACGGGGAAAGGAATGTAAGATTATTATGGAGATAGGAAAGGTACCTGAGAACGTACTGAAAAGAGCAGTGTTTAAACAGATCAAGCATCTTCGTCCGGAGGTATTACTGCATCCGGGTGTGGGTGAGGACTGCTCTGCCATCGAGACAGCGGAGGATGAGGTGCTTGTTTTTTCGACAGACCCAATTACAGGGGCATCCAAGGGTATGGGAACACTGGCGGTACATATTACTGCCAATGATCTGGCTTCCAGTGGTGCAGAGCCTGTGGGAATCCTTACATGCGTGATCCTGCCGCCACGGACCCGTGAGAAAAAGCTGCACGATCTTATGGAGGAGATCATATTGGCTGCAAATCGTCTTCATATTGAAGTAATGGGCGGTCATACAGAGATTTCAGATGTTGTCAACCGGCCGGTTATTACAGTAACCGGAGTTGGAAAAGTAAAAAAAGATAAGCTTGTTTCTACAGGAGGGCTTCGGCCGGATGATGACCTTGTTATGACGAAATGGGCAGGGCTGGAAGGCACTTCCATTATTGCAGAGGAGAAGCGGGAGGAGCTGCTGACACGGATACCGGAGCAGATCATCGATGCGGCAGCGGCTATGAGAGATTATATTTCGGTGGTACCGGAGGCTGCAGTCGCGGTAAATGCCGGTGTCACAGCAATGCACGACGTTACCGAGGGTGGCATATTCGGTGCATTGTGGGAAGTAGGAGAGGCATCCGGCGTAGGGATCATCGCTGATCTGGACAAGATACCGATCCGGCAGGAAACCATTGAGCTGTGTGAGTTTTACGATATCAATCCATACATGCTGATCTCCAGCGGAAGTATGCTGATCGGGACACCGCACGGTAACAAACTGGTGGATGAGCTGGCAGAGCAGGGGATACCGGCTGCTGTTATAGGCAGAGCCACAGAGGGCAATGACCGTATTATTCGAAGCGGAGAAGAAACACGTTTTCTGGAACCGGCAGGTAGTGATCAGCTTTATAAGATTTATCAGTAGGAAATAAGAATCAAATGAAAGGAAAGGGATATTGATATGATCAAGAAACAGATATTAGATGCGATCAGTATGAATAGCCGCCGGTCTACGGAGGATCTGGCTGCGATGTTAAATACAGGAACAGATACCATTGAGCATGAGATTAAAGAGATGGAGGATAACAAGGTGATCTGCGGTTATCCGACCCTGATCAACTGGGATAAAACAGATTGTGAGAAGGTTACTGCCCTGATCGAGGTAAAGGTAACACCACAGCGCGATATGGGATTTAATAAAGTAGCAGAGAGAATCTACAAGTTTGAAGAGGTAGAAAGTGTCTATCTGATGTCCGGTGGCTTTGACCTGACCGTAGTCATTCAGGGAAAGAGCATGAAAGAAGTTTCCCGTTTTGTAACGGAAAAGCTGTCTACACTGGAGTATATTACAAGTACCGCGACATATTTCGTACTTAAGAAATACAAAGAGCACGGTCTGATCATGACCGATGAAAAGCACGATTCAGAAAGGATGTTGATTACCCCATGAGAGACCCATTATCTAAGAAAGTACAGAGTATTGAGCCTTCCGGCATCCGTAAATTTTTTGATATCGTCAGTGAGATGAAGGATGCGATCTCTCTCGGTGTAGGAGAGCCTGATTTTGATACACCATGGCATATTCGTGAAGAGGGAATCTATTCCCTGGAGCAGGGAAGAACCTTTTATACCTCTAATGCCGGCTTGAAAGAGCTGAAGGAGGAGATTGCCAATTATCTGAAACGACGTTTCCGGTTATCTTATGATCCGGCAGGAGAGATTTATCTGACAGTCGGTGGAAGTGAGGCCATTGATGGGGCACTTCGTGCCATGCTTGATCCGGGAGATGAGGTTCTTCTGCCACAGCCAAGCTATGTATCCTATGAGCCGTGTATCGTTCTGGCAGATGGTGTGCCAAAGATCATTGAGTTAAAGGAAGAGGATGAGTTTAAGTTAAGGAAGCAGCAGCTTCTGGATGCCATCACAGACAAAACTAAGATTCTGATCATGCCATTTCCTAACAATCCGACGGGAGCCATTATGACCAGAGAGGATCTGGAGGATATTGCAGAGGTGGTCAGAGAGCACGATCTTTATGTGATCTCAGATGAGATTTATTCTGAGCTGACCTACAGCGGAGACCATGTATCCATTGCGTCTTTGCCGGGTATGAAGGAAAGAACTATTGTGATCAATGGATTTTCCAAGTCTTATGCTATGACCGGATGGCGTCTGGGATATGCCTGCGGACCGAAGCCTATCATTAAGCAGATGCTCAAGATCCATCAATTTGCAATTATGTGTGCACCTACCCTGAGTCAGTATGCAGCCATCAGCGCTGTGCGTGACGGGGATGATGATGTAGAGCGTATGAGAATAGCATACAATCAGCGGAGAAATTTCCTGATGAAGTCGTTCCGTGATATGGGGCTGAAGTGCTTTGAACCGTTTGGTGCATTTTATGTATTCCCAAGCATTAAGGAGTTTGGGATGACATCGGATGAATTTGCAACAAAGCTTCTGGAGGAAGAAAAAGTAGCAGTTGTACCGGGTACTGCCTTTGGTCGTTGCGGGGAGGGGTTCCTTCGTATCTCCTACGCGTATTCCATTGATGATCTGAAGGTTGCATTGGAGCGGATAGAGCGGTTTATCGAAAGGCATAGAAAGTAGTATCGGAGTGGCTGTTTAGAAAAGAGGAAATGTATGATAAATATTGTACTTCTTGAGCCGGAGATACCGGCCAATACCGGAAACATTGGCCGTACCTGCTGTGCGACCGGCTCCAGACTTCATCTGATCGAGCCTCTGGGGTTTCAGATCAGCGATAAAATGTTGAAAAGAGCGGGAATGGATTACTGGGATAAACTGGATGTCACAGTCTATGACTGTTACGAGGATTTTCTCGAAAAGAATCCACAGGCTGCCGGCAATATGTTTATGGCCACGACAAAGGCGCATCAGACATATACTGATGTTTCTTATCCGGAGGACGCCTATATTATGTTTGGAAAAGAAAGCGCCGGTATACCGGAGGAAATCCTTGTGGACAATGAAAAAAATGCCATCCGCATTCCTATGAACCATAATATCCGTTCGCTGAATCTTTCCAATTCCGTTGCGATCGTATTGTACGAGGCATTACGCCAGAACAGCTTTCTGGAGGCAGAGAGAGACGGACAGCTTCACCGGCTGCATTGGCACAATAAATAATAACAGAAAAGGAACTGGTACATGAATTGTTATCAGTTTCTTTTTAGTTCATAAAATCTACCGTGATGGCTCCCATACTGCATTTGAGGGTTACATCGCCATAATTCTCAGTAGATGTGTTTTCGGACTGTGAGTCCTTTTCGAAGGTAATGTCTCCCATGGTGGTATTTGTACTGAAACTATAATTACTTTTTCTTCCGGCCAATGTCAGATCCAGATTACCGGTAGAACATTTTAATGTGTTGTTTCCCGTTAGTTTTCCTGTGATTTCTGTGTTTCCCATGGCTGTTTCAGAATTCAGATTGTGAATGTTGGAAACGATATTCGTTTTTCCAAGTTCCAGATTTCCAACACCTACTTTTGTAGTACACTTTTCTGTAACCTGAAGGTTGTCGATAATACCTTCCCCAGCACCGATTTTGATATTTAATCTTTCTGACTGCAACTGCGTTGCGCTTAATGCACCGGCACCGATCTTAATAGTAGTTTGTCCGGCTGTCAGGGGAGTTTTGATACGACATTCGCCTGCGGCTAAGGAAATTTTTGCCTTGTCAAAGGTTACATCAGAAGGGAGTGTGATCGTATAGGGACTGGCATTTGCCTTTCTATGTCCAAAAGGAATGTAGACGGTGTGGTCGAGAATCGTAACATTCGCCCTGGCATTGTCAGGAGTTTCTACATGCCAGATACCATCTTTGATGTAGGAGTGATAGCGGTTATTTTCATTATCATTCTCTGTTTCAATGCCATAAGAATCTCCGGACTGGATCACGACCTCCTGTGCCTGGATATCGAAATCGAAGCCTGTGATCTGTGAACTCTCTTTATCCGACAGAGTCATGAAGCCGCTTTCTGTATATGCCTTTGATGATGTTTTTGGGGTCAGATGAAAGGAAAAAAGAGTTCCTCCCATGTGAATTCCTGCAATGATACACAATATGCCAATGAAAAATATTCCGGACAAAATAAACAAAAATATATTTCTTTTTTTCATAATTTACACTCGTCTAATAAGACTGCTCCTTTCCTGTAAGCTTTCCTGTGATCCAGTCCCAAAAATGTTGAAGTTGTTTCCAGAGTAACGGAAATAATCGGATGACAAGGAATATTCCAAGGTAACAGAAAGCGGAGCCGAGAGAAAATAACAGACATCCGACGCCGATAGTAAGGATGCCTCCGGCTGTCTTTCCGGCAATGATACCGATGATCCCGCCTATGATTGCGGCGACGCCTCCGATGGCAGACCCGGCACCGCCAAAGATCATTGCGGCGAAGATGCCGATAACTGCACTTACAATACCTAAAAGGATACCGGCAATACTAACCAGTGCGGTTCCCCAGATCGGTGAGGTGATGACTAGCACAACAATCATTATGAGAATATTGTTGTGGTCCATTCTGGCAAAAAAGCCGGATTTTTGCTGCCCTGTCTGTTGATAAGCAGCCTGATCTCCATTTGCGTTATCATAATTGCCGGAAGTCTGATTCCATCCGTCATTGTTTGATGAACCGGTATTTTGCGAACCGTGCATTTTATGCCAGCCATCCTCCGTCTCGGAGGTATTCTGTGTATGTTTATTCTGCGCGTGTTCTGATGTCTCGTATAACTGGGGGGCATCTGTAGCGCGAGAAACAGTACCTTCTCCATAGGAAATATTTTCGGTGTTATCATTTTTGATCTGCTCTGCGATTTCCACTGGTGAACCCAGCTCCGTCAGAACCGCCTGCTCGTTATCTTCTCCGGCATCGGCGAAGTAATCTTCATAATAATGCAGAGCCTGTTTGCGTTCTTCTTCCGGAAGATCCGCTAATAAACGGCTTAAATCTCCTAAAAATTCATATTTGGTCATAGTTTTCCTCATTTCTTTTCATTTATAATCTTGTGTCCGATGAAGTGTGCAAAAGCAGTTGACTGATCTTGTGGGAATAATTGTGCCATTCTTGCCGATAGAGGTTTAACTGTACCCGGCCTTGTTCTGTGATCTGGTAATAACGGCGGTTTCTGCCACCGCATTCCTTATCATATACAGAAAGGCAGTCATCCTTTTGGAGTCTGCGCAGTACCGGATAAAGCGTTGATTCAGAAACATCTATAACGGAACGGACGTCCTGCGTGATCTTATAACCGTAGGTACCCTCGGAGGAACGTTCCACAACGGCAAGCACAATGGCATCCAATAGCGCAGAGCCAGTGTTAAATACCATGAAAAACTCCTTTCGTGTTGCTGGTTAGTTAACTTTACAGCATATAATACTATATACCATATAATATGGTGATATTATACGCCGTATAATATGTTCTGTCAAGACGAATATGAACAAAAGAAAACCGGTTTTCAAAGATTGATATATTCCAATCTCTGAAAACCGGTATAAATTTTATGTAGAAATAATGTTATTGCTCAAAGGAGATGGACGCATTTCCCTTTGAGGCATCTACGGCAACAGTACCGTAAAGTTTTGTATCATCCTCATTTGTCTCTTTAGCGGTGGATGCAACAGACTCATGGATTAAAAGATTTGCATTGGCTGCCGGAAGTGTGTAATTGGCATGGGTGCCATATAAGGCTGCCTCAATATTTCCATGGTTACTTTGCAGAGAGGAGTTTCCTGTCAACTTACCATACAAAGTAATACCACCACGTTTATTGGAAATGGTTGTGTTATTCATCGTATTGTCCTTTGCTGCGCCGGAAGTACCAATGCTCAGACGCTTATTGGCAGATATATTTCCATTTATTGCAATCTGTGAGGAAGCGGCATCTAATGTACCATCTACCGAAACAGATGCGTTGTCGGCAGAAAGCAACTGGTCAATCTTTAAATCTCCATGTTTGACATTGATATTAATCTTGCTGGCGATCAGGGAATCACATGTGATATCACAATGGTTTGTGTTAATGGTAATCTGATCGAGCTTTGCATCCGGAGGAATGACAAGAACATAACTGCCATAACCGCAAATCCATTTTGATGGGACATTAAATTTCATTCCTAAGATATTTGCTGATCTTTTGGCTTCTGTGGCACCTGCATATAATATGCCATTTAAAACATAACCATCAAACTGACCGCTGCCGGAGAGATCAAAGTTTTCGCCGGATTTAATGGAAATCTTGCTGGAAAACAGATTTAATTCGATGGAACGTATATCGCCGGTCTGCACATCACTGATGGCAGCAGATCCTTCCGGAAGGTTCTGGTCTGAGAAAATGGCAGGGATGGATGATGGGCCGCTGCCCATAACAAAACCCGCTACCATGACCAAAATGCCTATAATGCCGATTGCAATAATGATTTTAATTTTATTATTCATGCTATTCTCCATTCTGAAGCAATGATCTGCTTCTATCTATCAGATTATTTGAGAGCAAGACGAGCAAGTCTTGCTTTGATTCCGTTAAATAATACCTTGATACTGAAGTATGCACCGGGAAGGATTCGTGTCGCCAGCTTGTAGCCGAGAAAACATAATCCACATCCCGCAGCAAACAGGAATAATACACTTCCCAGTGTAAAGATACCGGTTGGAATCTGAACGGAGAGCAATGCTAAAAGTGTGAGAGCAATGGATGAAAGGCTTGCGGCAAAACATCCAATGCCGGCAAGGATACATCCGGCCACAGCACATACTCCGAGTAAAAATACTCCGAGTATGACACCCAAAAGCGTCAGCCAGATCGGACATGTGATCAATAACACAATGCCGATGACCAGTTTTTTGGAACTGCTGTACCGTTCGGCATTATTTGCTTTTTCGATAGCTGCATTTCGTTTTGCTTCGGCTTTGGATTGTTTTTTATTTACCTTGGAGGTAGTGGAGTTGATTGATTTAATATCAACTTTTGTTTTATTGCGCTTTGCCAATTCTTCTTCCGCTTTCTTTTTGTCTTCTTCAGTATCATCGCGGAAGATAGAGTTACGCATGGAAGATGCTTTAGATGGCTGTTCAGATGATGCTGAAGCCTGTACCGCAGCCTGAGCCGGTGTCTGTGCGCCGGAGAGGGAAGCGGCAGCCTGAGCCGGTGTCTGTGCGCCGGAGAGGGAAGCGGCAGCCTGAGCCGGTGTTTGTGCGCCGGAGAGGGAAGCGGCAACCTGTGCTGGAGTTGGTGTAGCTGCAATGGAAGCCGCAGCTGCCTGAGATGCTGTCCCTGCCTGTCCAAAAGTTTGTGGTCTCTGAATCGTAGGTGCATTTTGCGGCTGTGGAGGCACCGGATTTCCCGGTGTTACCGGAGCCGCAGAAGCTCCCGACGGCATGGTCGGTGTGGAAACAGCCTGTCCTGATATTGGGGCGGTGGCAATTGAAGCGGCAGCCTGAGCCGGTGAAACCGGTGGTTTTGTTTTGACTGTAGGCGTCTGTGTTACAAATCCGGTTGAAGTAGCCATAGAAGCATTTTTCTGAGCCTGTGCGGCAAGCTTTCGGGAGTATACCGGTGGTTTGCTGGCCGCCGCCTGTGCTCTGGCCGCTGCTGCCTGCTTTTCTTCTTCCTGTACGCTTGCCTGTGCAGCAGCTTTTTGTCGTTGTAAAGATGCTTCCCGAAGCTGTTCTGCAATATAAGCCGGAGAGATAAAGTCACGGATGATTTCCTGCTCTTTTTCCGGTCCGGCATCTGCAAAATAATCTTCATAATATTCCATCGCCTGTTCGATTTCTTCCTGCGGAAGGTCAGCGATCAGACGGCTTAAGTCGCCTAAAAATTCGAATTTTGTCATTTTTTCCTCCCCTTTTTTGTATAAAATACGGTTTTATACAAGTATCCATTGCCGGAAAGCAATGGATACTATGAATAGGTATATGTTATATCATTTATTTATTATTGTCATTCTCATTGGTAATTAGGTGTGCCTGTAACAGACGACGCTTGAAATCATCCATAGGAGCTTCCTCTGGTTCAACAGCAGGGGTCTGTGCAGCAGCCTCCGGCTTTGGAGTAGCAACAGCTTTTGTTTCAACAGATTTTGGTTCTATCGGTTTTGCCTCGGTTGGCTTTGTGCTGATTGCCTTAGCCTCTAAAGGCTTTGTAATAGTAGCAGTGGTTTCCACCGGTTTTGCATTTGGAGCGGCAGCCTTCTCTTCAAAGGTCTTTGCTGCAGACGGCTTATGGGCCTGTGGTTCAGAAGAAGATGTCTCTGATACAGGAGTTTCAGAGGAAACTCCTGCAAGAGGCTGTGAGCTGGAAACCATTCTCTGCTTGAAAATCTTTGGTGTTGCAGATTTGTTTTGTTTTCCTTCCATCAGAAGATCTGCTAAACCGCCAACTGCATCGGCATCAGGTACTTCGCGGTAGCTTGATCTGGATACCGGTTTTGACTGGGAATTCTCTGCCTTTGGAACAGGTTCAACCGGTCGGGATGAAGAAAATGCCCGGACAGGATTGGAGGAAGAGAACACCCGTAAAGGTGTTGATGAAGAAAGTGACCGCAGTGGGTTCGAGGAAGATGTCTGCTTTGGAAGAGGTACAGAACTTGACATTGCAGAGATATCTGCAGCAGTCGCTCTGAATTCATCGGCAGCAGAACGCGATTTACGTCCTTTCTTCTTGGAGGAAGAATCATCTTCCTTTAAGAGATCTACAAGACTGTTGACAGAATCGTCACTGTCCGGATTGCGGACCTCCTGCATTCTTGAAGAAGAAGTAGGAACCGGTGAGGACTCGGATTTCGCTCTAACCTGACTTGGTACCGGTATAGGTGTAGAGGATGATCTTGGAGTATCTGCAATAAATTCTTTTGAAACATTTTTCTTTTTATTACGTCCAAAGAAACCACGCTTCTTTGGCTGGTCATCATCCTTTAAAAGATCTACAAGGCTGTTGACGGAATCATCGGTTTCTTTATTACGAACCTCTGCATATCGAACCGGAGTAGAGGTTGATTCCTGCGTAGCAGTATTATCTTCGGCGGAATCTGCTTCAGATGGATTTAACATTGCAGCAACCGCATTGATATCATTGATATTTAAGTTAGAAGAAGCATCTTCCGTAGCGACTTTTGGTTCTGGATGAGCTTCCATAACAGATTCGAAAGAACGCAGCTGTGTCAGCATGCTTTCCAATGCGTTGATTGTAGCAATGTCAGACACGGAACTTTCCAGTTCCGGAAGATCTTCTTCTTCGTTTTCTTCGGAATCACCCATTGCCATTTCTGCGAGAAAATCTGCCTCATCGTCCTCGACAGGTTCCTCTGAGACGCCGTCAGCGGCTATTTCCTCTATCGGAGCATTCATATCGATTGTTTCCGTGGCAAGTTCATCGGCAGGTTCCTGATAAACAGGCTGCTCTGCATTCATATCAATTGTCTCAGTAGCAAGCTCATCAGCAGGCTCCTGGTAAACAGGCTGCTGTGCATTCATATTGATTGTCTCTGTCGCAGGTTCATCGGCAGGTTCCTGATAAACCGGAGCTTCTTCTACAACTGGAGCTACAGATTCTGCGTTCGGTGTTGTTTCCATTACAACAGGAGCAGGTTCGCTGATAGGCTCCTGATAAACCGGAGCAGCTTCCATAGCAGGAGCAACAGGCTCGCTGACAGGTTCCGGAACAGGGGCAACTTCCATAGTCGGAGCAACAGGCTCCTGATAGACAGGTGCTGGAGCCGGCTCCAGTGCCGTTTCGGCTGGAGCATCGTCATAAGAAATAAATGATGATGCCGGTATACTATCAAATTCGAATAAATCCCCATCGGATGAAAATCCCATATCATCGGAATTTACAGCGTCATCATCCCCGATAGAAAAATCAAAATCCAGCATAGCATCTGATGCACCACCGATATGGAAAGAATCTTCTGTATCAGCTGCATTCTGCTGTTGCTGCATAGTTGCCGGATTGATCTGAGGAGTTGCGTTCATTACAGGAACCGGCTGTGGTTCAGGGACAGGAGCTGCCTGAGGAACCGATTCCATTACAGGAACCGGCTGTGGTTCCTGGACAGGAGCTGCCTGAGAAACCGATTCCATTACAGGAATCGGCTGTGGTTCAGGGACAGGAGCTGCCTGAGAAACCGGTTCCATTACAGGAATCGGCTGGGAACCGGAAACAGGAGTCACCTGAGGAGTTACGTTCATTACAGGGACCGGCTGGGAACCGGAAACAGGAGTCACCTGAGGAGTTACGTTCATCACAGGGACCGGCTGGGAACCGGAAACAGGAGTCACCTGAGGA
>ERZ773252.1653-NODE-1653-length-21151-cov-3.257300_pt1 | contig 21151 bp, 19 predicted proteins | sample MGYA00580517_ERZ773252 | MGnify/ENA primary metagenome ERZ773252 (study PRJEB29015, sample SAMEA2737766) | human gut metagenome | biome: human gut; feature: human-associated habitat; material: faeces | place: China | collected 2012 ...
ACTATAAACTTCACGTGAAAAATGTAAGCAGAGGCTTGGATACAGAGGCAGAAGTTGTACAGACGATCCGTGGCGAGCTGGTGCGCGAGGAACATTTTCAGGTGGAAAAAGCAGGTGAGATTGCGGTCGACCACAGTGCAATTATTGTACAGGCACTTTTGACGCTCAAAAAACGTTTGTAATCTGTGCCGTCATAGGGTAAAATATTGAGTGATATAGGAATGGAAGAGGGCATAAGCCACTCGATATTCGAATATCCGAAGGATTGCAGGCATGTGCAGCATGGAGCAATCCGTGGATATCACTAGCGTATATTTAAAATAATTCATATAAATCAGGAGGAGAGAAATGGCAGAAGAGACAGTTTCTAAGAATTTTATAGAGCAGGAAATCGATAAAGATCTGGCAGAGGGAGTTTATACAGAGGTCTGCACAAGATTCCCGCCAGAGCCGAATGGATACCTTCATATCGGACATGCAAAGTCCATTCTTTTAAATTCCGGACTTGCGAAAGAATACGGTGGAACATTTCATTTAAGATTTGACGATACGAACCCGATGAAAGAGGATATGGAATTTGTAGAGTCTATCAAAGAAGATGTGCAGTGGTTAGGAGCAGATTATAAAGACCATCTGTATTTTGCTTCTAACTATTTTGATACCATGTATGAATGTGCAGTAAAATTGATCAAAAAGGGAAAAGCATATGTGTGTGATCTCAGTGCTGATGAGATTCGCGAGTACAGAGGAACACTGACAGAGCCAGGGAAGAACAGCCCATATCGTGACAGAAGTGTTGAAGAAAACTTAGATCTTTTTGAACGCATGAAGAATGGTGAGTTTGAAGATGGAACAAAGGTACTTCGTGCAAAAATCGATATGGCGTCTCCGAACATTAACATGCGAGACCCGGTCATTTACCGTGTGGCACATATGACACATCACAACACAGGGGATAAATGGTGCATTTATCCGATGTACGATTTTGCTCACCCAATTGAGGATGCAGTAGAGCATATCACACATTCTATCTGTACACTGGAGTTCGAGGATCACAGACCGCTCTATGACTGGGTTGTAAAAGAGTGCGAGTTTGATCCGGCACCGCGTCAGATTGAGTTTTCAAAATTATACCTGACCAATGTTGTGACAGGTAAGAGATACATTAAGAAACTTGTTCAGGACGGCATCGTAGATGGCTGGGATGATCCAAGACTTGTTTCCATCGCAGCACTCAGAAGAAGAGGATTCACACCGGAATCTCTGAAAATGTTTATCGAGCTGTGTGGAGTATCCAAGAGCCAGAGTTCGGTAGACTATGCAATGCTTGAGTATTGTATTCGTGAGGATTTAAAATTGAAACGTCCGCGTATGATGGCAGTACTAGATCCAATTAAACTTGTGATCGACAATTATCCGGAAGGAGAGGTGGAATATCTGGAAGCAGATAATAACCTGGAGAATCCGGAACTTGGAAAGAGACAGATTCCATTCTGCAAAGAGCTTTACATTGAGCGTGACGATTTTATGATCGAGCCTCCGAAGAAATATTTCCGTCTCTTCCCAGGCAATGAAGTACGTCTTATGAATGCATATTTTGTGACCTGTACAAGTTATGAGACAGATGAAGATGGAAATGTGACAGTTGTTCACGCTACTTATGATCCAGAGACAAAATGCGGAACAGGATTTACAGGACGTAAAGTGAAAGGAACGATCCACTGGGTAGCAGCACCTTATGCAAAACAGGCAGAAATTCGTCTCTATGAGAATCTTGTAGATGAAGAGAAAGGTGTATACAACAAAGAGGACGGTTCTCTGAACCTGAATCCACATTCTCTTGAAATCCGCAAGAACTGCTATGTAGAGGATAGCTTTGCAGAGGCAAAGGGATGTGACAGCTTCCAGTTCGTAAGAAATGGATACTTCTGCATTGACAGTAAAGATTCTACACCGGAGAATCTGGTGTTCAATAGAATCGTGTCACTGAAGAGCTCTTTCAAACTGCCTAAGAAATAAAGAGGAATAACATGAACGAACTGACCATGAATCTGAAGACAGATTCAAAAGTTCCCCTCTATGAACAGATTTACAACTATATAAAAAGTGATATCCAGAATGGCAGGATTTCTTATGGAGAGAAGCTCCCTTCCACAAGAGCTCTTGCCAGACATCTGGAAATCAGCCGCAGTACGGCAGAGCTTGCGTATGAACAGTTACTGTCAGAAGGCTATATAGAATCGGAGCCGTGCAGAGGATATTTTGTAGCAAAGATTGATGAGCTATATCAGATCCGTCCTGCAAAAACACCAACAGAAGAAAAAAAAGAACAGAAGCCACGATACCGTTATGACTTTACGCCAAACGGAGTGGATTTAAAAAGCTTTCCCTACAATGCGTGGAGAAAGCTTTCTAAAGATATACTGACAGATGATAAAACAGAGCTGTTCAGATCCGGTGAATCCAAAGGGGAACTTGGGTTCCGGCAGGCAATCTGTAATTATCTGCATCAGGCCAGAGGCGTGAATTGTACACCGGGACAGGTAATCGTCGGTGCCGGAAGCGATTACATTTTAATGCTTCTTGGTATGATACTTGGAAGAGAACATGTCGTTGCATTTGAAAATCCGACATACAAACAGGCATATCGTCTCTTCCGGGGACTTGCCTATAAGACTGTTCCGGTCGGTATGGACAAAAATGGAATGAAAGTGACAGAATTGTCTGATAGTGGGGCAGATATTGCATACGTGACTCCGTCTCACCAATATCCGACAGGGATCATTATGCCGATTGGACGAAGAATGGAACTTTTGAAATGGGCGAAAGAAGAACCGGATCGTTATGTGATCGAAGACGATTACGACAGTGAGTTCCGTTATAAAGGAAAACCGATTCCGGCACTGCAGGGATATGACCGGGACGGAAAAGTTATTTATCTTGGTACATTTTCAAAATCCATTGCACCGGCAATCCGTATGAGCTATATGGTGTTGCCGGAAAAACTGCAGAAACGCTATGAACGGGAATATAGTTTTGTGAATTCAACCGTTTCAAAAGTCGATCAGATGATCGTACAGCGATTTATTGAAGAGGGCTATTATGAACGGCATTTGAATAAGACAAGAGCTATGTATAAAGGACGTCATGATACGCTGATCGAGGAATTAAAGCCTCTTTTGGGAAAATGCAAGATTTCCGGAGAACATGCAGGTGTGCATCTGCTTCTGACGTTTGAAGATGGGTATTCAGAACAGGAACTGATCGAACTTGCAAAAAAATCAGATATCCGGGTCTATGGAATGTCAGATTATCGGGTGGGCGAAGAAAACAGTAGGAAAGCAACGATTCTTCTTGGATATGCCAATTTAAGCGAAGAACAGATTAAAGAGGCGGCAAGAACCCTGTGTAAGTGCTGGGGAGCATAGAAAAGTGCAGATGGATGAATGCGATAGTAGTGAAGTAGCTGCGCGTATTCAAGAATGCCTCTGCAATCCTGCCGGAGGCTATATCAGCTGGGGGATTGACTCCCACCACTGATACCAGCTTGTTTCTCACCCTATAGAGGTGGGAGTCATCTCCCAACTGATATAAAATATCAGTTTATGTATAGAAAAGGAGCTGCTTTTTGGCAACTCCTTTAGTAGTTTTTTAGTAAATCTTTTAGTAATTCCCTGTTAAATTTCTTACTGTTCGGAAGTCTCTGTACCGCTACATTCCTCGGCGGCCTCATTGGATTCTGCATCAGCTTCTTCAGCTTCTTTGGCAATCGCTTCGTCTATATGTTCTTCGTCAGCTTCCTCAACAGTTTCAGGAGCTTTTTCATCATCAGAAGCGTCTGCGTCTTCAGCCTCTTTTTTAGGTGTAAGCGGAACGTAGCCGCGCTCGCCAACTGGCTTCAGATCATTATCTAAATCAAAATCATCATCGTCCAGTTCATCATCAAAATCATCAAGATCAAGCTCTTCTTTGCTCTTAAGATAATAAACAAGACCTGCTGCAGCTCCTCCAATTGCTGCGAGACCTAATAATTTCTTTCCCCATTTAGCCATAATAATAAAATCTCCTTTCGTACGATGAAATTTCTACTAATAGCAATATTGTAATACTTTTTTAACAAAATTGAAAGGGAGAGTCTATAAAAAATATATTAATTTCCCGTAACATATTTAATAAAAATGTGAGAAATATGTCGAGCCGGGGTTGTTGAGACAAATGGGAAAATGTGCTAAAATATAGAAAGAGTATTTGTGAGAAATGACGAAACGACAGTTGAGAGGAACGCGAAGAAGGAGAAAGACATGAGTAGTGAACAGAATTTTAAAAAGTCAAAAGTAGCAAAAGTAGCAAAAAAGGGCCTTTTTCGAATTGTTTTCAGCCGAACTGGTATCATGTTGCTCCTGATTCTGATTCAGCTTGGAATCTTTATTATGATTCCGTATTATCTGAATGCTTATACAACTTACATATATGGAGCATTCCGCGCAGTGAGTCTTCTGGTACTGATCCACATCATCAATTCCAAGGGGAATCCAGCGTTTAAAATGACGTGGACACTTTGTGTTCTTGTGTTTCCTGTAGTGGGAAGTTTATTCTATCTGTTTGTCCAGTTTCAGATAGGAACAAGATTTTTGAAAGCAAGACTTGCGGAACTCAAGATAGAGACAGACCCGTATATGCAGCAGGATCAGGAAATCGTAGAGGCAATTTGGGCGAGCAAATCAGCCAATGCACATTTGTCCTATTTTCTGTCACATCAGGTAGGATTTCCGACATACCGTAATACTGCAGTTAAGTATTTCCCGTTGGGAGAAGATAAATTTGCTTCCATGGTCCAGGAATTGAAAAAGGCAAAAAAGTTTATTTTTATGGAGTATTTTATCGTAGAAGAGGGATATATGTGGGAGACGATCCTGGATATATTAAAGGAAAAAGCGGCAGAAGGTGTAGAAGTCCGGTTTATGTATGATGGCATGTGTGCCATTTCGATGCTCCCTTACGATTATCCGGAACTCATCAGAAGTTATGGAATCCAGTGTAAGATGTCTAACAAGATCACACCGTTCTTATCTACTTCACAGAATAATCGGGATCATAGAAAAATCTGTGTTATTGACGGCAAAGTAGCATATACGGGAGGTGTGAATCTCGGTGATGAATACATTAATCGAAAAGTCCGTTTTGGACATTGGAAAGATACCGCGGTTATGTTAAAAGGCGATGCAGTCCAAAGCTTTACTATGATGTTCCTTCAGATGTGGAATATTGAGGCTAGAAAACCGGAAGATTACAGCAAGTATCTGACACCGAAGGTTAAGGGGCTCAGACGGGAACTTGGATATGTTATTCCGTATGCAGATAGTCCATATGACGATGAGAACGTGGGCGAGGAAGTATACTTCCATATTTTAAATCATGCAAAGAAATATGTGCATATTATGACGCCGTATCTGATATTGGACAATGAGATGATCACAACATTGACTCGTGTGGCAAAATGCGGAATCGAAGTAATTATTATAATGCCGCATATCCCGGATAAATGGTATGCTTTTGCAGTTGCAAAAACTTATTACAAGGAACTGATCGAGAGCGGAGTACAGATTTATGAATATACACCAGGATTTGTGCATGCAAAGGTATTCGTATCGGACGATGATACTGCGACGGTAGGAAGTATTAATCTGGATTATCGGAGTTTGTATCTGCATTTTGAATGTGGAGTATTTATTTATAATAATTCTGAAGTTGACAAAGTGGAACGGGACTTTCAGCAGACACTTGCAAAAAGCCATAAAGTGACGCTTATGGAAGTAAAAAAACAGACACTTGCAACCAAAATATCCGGTCAGGTATTGCGCCTGATTGCTCCACTTATGTAAAAACAGCGGATTTCTGTCAGTTTTTGTGAAAATCCATTGTACAAGTGGAGAAAAATATAGTATAATGCATAAGGTGATTTATTAAGTTAATAACACAGGAGGAATAGATATGGTTAAAGCAGTAGTAGGTGCAAACTGGGGAGACGAAGGTAAAGGTAAGATTACTGATATGCTCGCTCAGGAAGCGGATATCATCGTACGTTTTCAGGGAGGTGCCAACGCAGGGCATACCATTATTAATAATTATGGAAAATTTGCGCTTCACACATTACCATCCGGTGTGTTCTATGGACATACAACAAGTATTATCGGTAATGGTGTAGCACTTGATATTCCTGTATTGATGAAAGAGATTAATTCTATCGTGGAAAGAGATGTCCCGATGCCGAAGATCCTTGTATCTGACAGAGCACAGATGGTAATGTCTTACCACAAGAATTTTGACGCATATGAGGAAGAAAGACTTGGAGGAAAGTCATTCGGATCTACAAAGTCCGGAATTGCTCCGTTCTACTCAGATAAATATGCTAAAATTGGATTTCAGGTCAGTGAGTTATTTGACGATGACTTGTTAAAAGAGAAAGTTGTACGTGTGGCAGAGCAGAAGAATGTTCTTCTTGAGCATCTGTATCACAAACCGCTGATCAATCCAGACGATTTATATAAAGAGCTGCAGGAGTACAAAGAGATGATCGCACCGTATGTATGTGATACATCATTGTTCCTTCACAATGCAATCAAAGAAGGAAAGAATATCTTGTTAGAGGGACAGCTTGGTTCATTGAAAGACCCAGATCACGGAATCTATCCGATGGTTACATCATCTTCTACATTAGCCGGATATGGTGCGATCGGAGCTGGAATCCCACCATATGAGATTCAGAAGATTGTAACTGTATGTAAAGCATACTCCAGTGCTGTTGGAGCAGGAGCTTTCGTAAGTGAGATTTTTGGAGATGAGGCTGATGAACTGAGACGCCGCGGTGGAGATGGCGGAGAGTTCGGTGCTACAACCGGACGTCCGAGAAGAATGGGCTGGCTCGACTGTGTTGCTTCCAAGTATGGATGCAGAATGCAGGGAACAACAGATGTAGCATTTACAGTTCTTGATGTGCTTGGATACCTGGAAGAGATTCCGGTATGTGTAGGATATGAGATTAATGGAGAGATTACAACAGACTTCCCACCGACACATTATCTTGAAAAAGCAAAACCAGTTCTTAAAAAGCTTCCAGGATGGAACTGTGATATCCGTGGTATCAAGAAGTATGAAGAGCTTCCGGAGAACTGCAGAAAATACATCGAGTTCGTTGAGCAGGAGATTGGATACCCGATTACAATGGTATCTAACGGACCAGGACGTGAGGACATCATTTATCGTGAGTCACCACTTAGTAAATAATGATTGAAAATCAGAGATTGTAGACTGAGAACCAAGAGTTATAGTCATGGTTCTTATACTGTAAGACGAAATAATAAGAGATTACTTCGAATGGGAGGTAATCTCTTTTTTATAATCGGAAATTGCATTTATTTTATAAATTCATAAGGTTTTCTTTAGATTCCTTCCACAGGTCGTACACATTTTCCTGTTAATATTACAGATGTCAGATGAAAAATCATCTGGCGGGGAGTTCATAAACGTTGCAGAGACAAAAATGTATGGAACAAAAGCAGTCATAAAAGCAGACATAGCACCATATAATAGTAAAGTCGGGATAAACAGACTGATTAACAGGTGTTGTAGGAGGTATTGCAATGGAGAACAATAACAGGGAAACGAAAGATTACCAGCAGCCAATATCGCCGCTGGAGTATTTGAACAAAAGAAAAGAGAAAAAAGAGAAACGAAAATATGGATTTACTTCGGACTATTCTGGTCGTCCTGGTCCTCTGAGTTTATGTCAGTGTCTCTTCTAGTAACACGGTACACAAGAATATAGGCATAAATCAGTACCGGGAGAATAATCGTGCATGCAATGGAAGCCCTGAGGAAAGTCAGGGATACATCCGAGTCGATAAATGCAAATATAAGTGTGCTGGCGTAGAGTGCGAATAAAAGCATGGCACCGGCAAGAGCAAGAATACGTTTTACTTTTTTCATAAGAAAGTCCTTTCAATTTGATCAACTAGCATCATTATATAAAATCGGTAGTAAAAAAGCAAACAGGTCTTTGAAAATATGAAAAAATGTTATATAATAAGACGAATAGGATGAAAAGATACAAAGGAGTATATTAAGATGAGTCGTACATTATTAGAGCAGTGGAAAGATATTGCATATGACGAGAGCGCTGACAGAGCAACTCTGCAGAGATTCTGGGGAACATATTTCCAGATTGAGAAAGAGATTTATGAACAGCTTCTTTCTAATCCGGACGAGGAAGTAAAAGGAACAGTAAAAGAACTTGCTGAGAAGTATGGACAGGAAGTTCTGACTATGGTAGGTTTCTTAGATGGAATCGATGAGAGCTTAAAAGAACCAAATCCGATTGAGACAATGGATGAGGATACAGTTGTAAGCCTTGCATTTGATAAAGAGAAGCTTTATAAGAACATGGTTGCAGCAAAAGCTGACTGGTTATATGAACTTCCACAGTGGAAAGAGATTTATTCTGAGGAAGAGCTGAAGAAGCTTTACAAAGAGCAGAAAGAATCCACAACAATCCGCAAGGAGAAGAAGATTGGAAGAAATGATCCATGTCCGTGTGGTTCCGGTAAGAAATACAAGAAGTGCTGCGGTAAGAATCTGTAAGAACTTCTTGACAACCACATCTTCGATGCTATAATGAGACATATGAAAACACGATGAAGAGACGAGTAAGTTGGGAACGTGATACCAGAGAGAGAAGCCGCAGGCTGAGAGCTTCTTATCCACAGAACCTTCTGAAGACTACCTCTGAGTGGCTGTAAAGCAGTCCGGTGACTCCGTTATCGTCGAGAATGAAGTGAATCTGATTTTATTTATGATCAGATTAAGCAGGGTGGAACCGCGAGAAGAGAACTCGTCCCTTACAGCATATTTGCTGTGAGGGACTTTTTGTATAATGAAAATTACATCTTCTATTATGTAAAAAGCCTCCGGCAGGATGCACCAAGACACATTCGTTGTTTTTGTATTACTTAGAAAATTCAGGCAGGTGATAAGATGAATTCAATGAAAGATTGTTATGAACTGGCAAATGGTGTGAAGATTCCGTGCATGGGGTATGGCACCTACAAGGCAGCAGAAGGAAATAATGAAAGCATTATAAAAACTGCGATTGAAGCAGGATACAGGTATTTTGATACAGCATCTTTCTATGATACAGAAGAAGCGCTTGGAAGAGCGATTCATGAGTCGGGGATTCCAAGAGAAGAATTCTTCCTGACTTCCAAGGCATGGAAGACGGAGATGGGATATGAAGAAGTAAAGAAAGCATTTGCACAAACGCTTGAAAAACTAGGAACAGATTATCTGGATATGTATCTGATCCACTGGCCGCTTCCAAATCCAAAATATAAAGATTGGAAAGAACTGGATGTTGAGACGTGGAGAGGATTGGAAGAATTATATAAAGCAGGTAAAGTAAAAGCAATCGGAGTCAGCAATTTCCTTTTGCATCATTTGGAAAACCTGATTCAGAATTGTGAGATCATGCCAATGGCAGATCAGATTGAATTCCATCCGGGATTTACACAGGAAGCGACAGTTCGTTATTGCCAGGAAAAAGGAATCTATGTGCAGGCCTGGTCACCGCTTGGAAGAAAACGAGTTCTGGAACATCCACTATTAGTAGGACTTGCAGAAAAATATAACAAATCAGCAGCGCAGATCTGTCTTCGCTATGAGATACAACGACAGGTCATACCACTTCCGAAAGCATCGACAAAGGAACGGATGGTACAGAATTATCAAGTGTTTGATTTTGAGATTGAAAAGGAGGATATGTATCGGATCGATTCTATGCAGCCAGCAGGCTGGTCAGGAGAGCATCCGGATTTTCCAAGAGTAAAATAAGGAATATTTAAGAAGCATAAGATGAGTGAACATACAAAAACATGGAATAAATATATCCACAAAGTACAGAATTACGAAACAGATCAGATGGGAATCGTACATCATTCCAATTATATCCGCTGGTTTGAGGAAGCAAGATGCGACCTTTTAGATTATATGGGCGTCGGATTTGCAGATCTGGAGAAACAGGGGATAATCAGTCCGATTCTTTCGGTGGAAGCGGATTATCTGAGAATGGTCTATTACGGAGATACGGTCAGTATTGACGCATACATTAAGGAATATAATGGAATAAAACTAACCGTTGGATATGAAGTTAAGGACGATAGAACAGGAATGGTTCATTGTCGTGGAACAAGCAAGCATTGTTTCATAGATAAGACAGGAAGACCACTGGTACTTCGAAAGTCTTTCCCGGAACTCAATGAAGCATTTGAGGCTGGGGTAAAGGTACATAAAGAAAACAAAAAAGCATTAATAAAGAAGAGAGAGGATAAATAGCATGAAGATCACATTAAAAGATGGCTCTGTAAAAGAGTATGAACACAGCATGTCAGTTATCGACATTGCAAAAGATTTAAGCGAAGGACTTGCAAGAGTTGCAACATCAGGAAGAGTCAATGGAGAACTGGTAGATCTGCGTACAGTTGTAGATTCTGACAGTGAAGTAGAAATCCTGACATTTGATAATGAGGAAGGAAAAGGAGCATTTTTCCATACAACATCTCATATCATGGCTCAGGCAATCAAGAGACTCTATCCGGAGACAAAACTTGCGATTGGACCTTCCATCGAAAATGGATTTTATTATGATTTGGATCGTGAGACGCCATTTGTGGCAGAAGATCTTGAAAAAATCGAGAAAGAGATGAAGAAGATTGTTAAAGAAGATCTTGAAATCACAAGATTTACGAAGCCAAGAGATGAGGCTATCGCTTACTTCAAAGAGAAGGATGAACCTTACAAAGTAGAATTGATCGAGGATCTTCCGGAAGATGCAGAAATCAGTTTCTATCAGCAGGGTGAGTTCGTTGATTTATGTGCAGGCCCACATCTGATGACAACAAAGCCGGTAAAAGCAATCAAGCTTACAAGTCTTGCAGGTGCTTACTGGAGAGGAAATGAAAAGAACAAGATGCTTACAAGAATTTATGGTATTTCTTATCCTAAGAAAGCACAGCTTGATGAGTATCTTACAATGTTGGAAGAAGCTAAAAAACGTGATCATAGAAAACTCGGTAAAGAGCTTGGACTCTTTATGATGTGTGAAGAAGGACCGGGATTCCCATTCTTCCTTCCAAAGGGAATGGTTCTTAAGAATACACTGCTTGATTACTGGAGAGAACTTCACAAAAAAGCAGGTTATGTAGAAGTATCTACCCCAATTATCTTAAGCAGACATCTTTGGGAGACATCCGGACACTGGGATCATTATAAAGAGAACATGTACACAACACAGATCGACGGAGAAGACTATGCTATTAAACCAATGAACTGTCCAGGTGGAATGCTTGTGTATAAAGCAGAGCCACGTTCATACAAAGACCTTCCACTTCGTGTCGGTGAGCTTGGTTTAGTACATCGTCATGAAAAATCCGGTCAGTTACATGGACTGATGCGTGTACGTTGCTTCACACAGGACGATGCACATATCTTTATGATGCCAGAGCAGATTCGTGACGAGATCAAAGGTGTTGTAGCATTGATCGATGAGGTATACAGCCTGTTCGGATTTAAATATCATGTAGAACTTTCTACACGTCCGGAAAACAGTATGGGAACGGACGAAGACTGGGAGCTTGCTACAGAAGGACTTCGTGGTGCGTTAAATGACCTTGGACTTGATTATGTAGTCAATGAAGGCGACGGAGCATTTTACGGACCGAAGATTGACTTCCATCTGACAGACTCTATTGGCAGAACATGGCAGTGTGGAACAATTCAGTTAGATATGCAGCTTCCACAGAGATTTGAACTTGAGTACACAGGAGCTGACGGAGAGAAACATCGTCCGATCATGATCCACCGTGTAGCATTCGGTTCTATTGAGCGATTCATTGGAATCCTGATTGAACATTTCGCAGGAGCATTCCCGACATGGTTAGCTCCGGTACAGGTAAAAGTACTTCCGATCTCTGATAAATATATGGATTACGCCAATAAAGTTCTTGATGAGTTAAATGCAGCAGGTGTTCGTGCTGAGGTCGACTCCAGAGCAGAGAAGATTGGATACAAGATTCGTGAGGCTCAGATGCAGAAGATACCATACATGCTTGTTGTAGGTGAAAAAGAGCAGGAAGCAGATCTCGTATCAGTAAGAAGCCGTTTTGCAGGAGATGAAGGACAGAAGAATCTGGAAACATTTATTGCAGATATTCAGAAAGAGATTGCTGACAGAGTAAAACGAGAAGTTGTAAAAGAAGACGAAAAATAAAATAATAAGAATATTTTTGCGGCGTGAGGGCATAATAAGCTATGTTATTAAATAAAGGAGGTAGCATTATGCCAGAATTAAAATGTACAGTACAGACATGTCTGCATAACCAGAATTATTATTGTGATCTTGATAGTATCAAAGTAGGTGGAAGCTCTGCAAAACATGCACAGGATACATGCTGTGACAGCTTTGAAGAGAGAAAAGATGGAAACAGTTACAGTAATACTATGGAAGAGGCATCTCCAAAGAGTGAGATTGACTGTAAGGCTACAGAATGTATGTACAATGAACAGTGTCACTGTCATGCCGGAAAAATCAGTGTGGAAGGCGGAAATGCCCGTCGATGTCAGGAGACAGAATGCGCAACATTTAGTTGTGGCTGTCATTAGCTAAAAATGAATATATGTGATTAGAAAAAGAGAGGCAAGTCCTCTCTTTTTTGTATGTTTTCTTTAGAATTTCTTCAAAGTTTCGCAGTTGACGGGGTATATTTCTGAGGGTATAATAATTATACATGCTTAGGAAAGAAGAGAAGAATATGGGGAATATAGAAATTAAAACTCGAGAAGAAAAAAAACAACGTGAAAAAGCCTATTACGAGGAAGCGCCACAGATTGGAGGACGCAGACCATCCAGAATACGGCAGCAGATCAACCGGGGAATGACAGTATTTGTAATTGTTGCAGCCTGTATTCTGTTTTATTTTGCGCTTTTAAGATTAGGACATATTTCGGATGTGATTTTTAAAATTATAGATGTATTAAAACCGGTATTGTACGGGTGTGTTATTGCATATCTCTTAAATCCGATTGTAAAAAGGGTAGATGCATTTTTGATTCCCAAGCTTCAGGAACGCATGAAAAAGCCGGAGAATGCTGAAAAGGTATCCAGAAGTGTCGGTATTTTCGTATCGTTAATCATATTAATTGTGTTGATTACGGTATTATTAAATATGCTGATACCGGAACTCTACAGCAGTATCCGTAATATGGTACTGACATTGCCAAAACAGGTCAATGATGCATTGGATAAGATTAATTCTATCCAACTGGAAGACAGTACAACAGTTGCTATTTTGAAAAATGCGTTGGAAGAAGGAACGACAATGTTGACCAATTGGCTGCGTACTGATCTGATGACGCAGGTGAACAGTCTGATGTCGAACCTGACAGTTGGAATCTTCAATGTTATCAGTGAAGTTTTTAATATGCTGATTGGTGTAATTGTATCTGTTTACATACTTTATAGTAAAGAAATATTTGCACGTCAGTGTAAGAAAGCGGTTTATGCATTGTTCCGTGCAGATCGTGCCAATATGGTTCTTCATATTACAACAAAAAGTAATGAGATCTTCGGAGGATTTGTGATCGGCAAGATCCTGGATTCAGCAATTATCGGTCTGTTGTGCTTTATTGGCCTGACAATTCTGAATATGCCATATACAATGTTGGTAAGTGTGATTGTAGGAGTGACAAATGTAATTCCGTTTTTTGGGCCATATATCGGAGCGATTCCAAGTACGATATTGATCGCATTGGAAGATCCAATGAAAGGAGTTTATTTCCTGATATTTATTCTGGTTTTACAACAGTTTGACGGAAATATTCTGGGACCGAAGATTCTTGGAAACTCTACCGGATTGTCAGCATTCTGGGTCGTAACATCTATTTTGCTCGGTGGCGGATTGTTTGGCTTTGTCGGTATGGTTATGGGAGTCCCGACATTTGCAGTCATCTATTATATTGTAGATATGATTCTGGATAATAAGTTAAAGAAAAAGAAACTGCCTGTCCGGTCAGATTCATATGACGAATGGAGTTATGTGGATTCTTCGGGAGAGTATATCCATTCAGAAGAGATTAAGAGTAAAGCAGAGGAAAAATAAAAAAAAGCAGAAGGGAGCATAAATTATGCCAATTCGTGTACAAAATGACCTTCCGGTAAAAGAGATACTGGAAAAAGAAAATATATTTGTGATGGATGAACATCGTGCAACACATCAGGATATCCGCTTGATAAAAATTGGACTTCTGAATCTGATGCCACTTAAGGAGGATACAGAACTGCAGATTTTACGATCCTTGTCCAATACACCGCTTCAGATTGATGTAACATTTGTGGCTGTATCCAGTCATGAATCTAAGAATACATCGTCCAGCCATCTGAATAAATTTTACGAGAAATTTTCAGATATAAAAGATCAGAAATTTGATGGATTTATCATTACCGGAGCACCGGTAGAACAAATACCATTCGAAGAAGTGGATTACTGGAAAGAGTTAGAAGAGATTATGGAGTGGACCAAGACACATGTTATGTCTACCATCCATCTGTGCTGGGGAGCTCAGGCAGGATTGTATTATCATTATGGAATTCAGAAAGAACAGTTAGACCATAAATTATTTGGAGTGTTCAGACACCGTGTCCTGAACCGTAGAATTCCGCTTGTACGTGGATTTGATGATGTGTTCTATGCGCCGCATTCCAGGCATACAGATGTGCCGATTGAGAAGCTGCGTGCGGATGACAGAATTACAATCTTGGCAGAATCTGATGAAGCAGGAGCATTTCTGTCTATGGCAAAGGATGGACGTCAGATTTTTGTGATGGGGCATCCGGAGTATGACCGCATGACACTGGATCAGGAGTATAAGAGAGATCTTTCAAAAGGGCTTCCGATTGATATGCCGAAGAATTATTATCCAGATGATAATCCGGACAATCGCCCGCTTCTGACATGGCGTGCACAGGCGAACAATCTTTACACAAACTGGCTGAATTACTACGTTTATCAGGTAACACCGTATGACCTGGACGGAACACCGGATTTAGAAGCATTTACGCAGTTTCAGAAGGCTTCGCTGGAAGAAGATAAAGAATATGTTAAAAACTAAAATTTGTCATAATTAAAGGAAAAATATTGCATAAGTATAGATGATTTGATTTTGAAAATGATAAGATGTATGAATATGATTTTACACAGAAGATACCGGTTGCTATATATAATGGAGAACTGGAAATAGATTTATCAAGGGTGCTCACAGGCTTTTTTGAGAACAGTAAGTGCAAAAGAAAAGTTTAAACATCTGATAAAAAAGCCATTGGACGCAATAAAATTGTTAGTTGTTTCTTTTAATCCGAATGATACTACATTCTCTCTATCTGTTCAAGACCGAGAATTGTACGTATCAAATAACTTGACGCAAAGTTTGACAGATGTCTTTACTACGATAGGTGAGACGGCTTTAAAAACAGAAACACCGATTTGTTTTTTTATTGATGAAATACAATATATGAAGCAAGAACAGTTGGGATCATTAATTGCGGCGTTGCATAGAACAAATCAATTAGGGTACCCTGTTATGATTATAGGTGCCGGGCTCCCGAAGATATATAAAATGCTTTCTGATGAAAAATCATATTCAGAGAGATTATTTATGTACAAACAAATTGGTTCATTATCATTAGAACAGTCAAAAAAGGCAATAGAAGAACCATCTAAAAAATTCAAGGTAGAGTATACGGAAGAAGCTATGAAAGATGCGCTGAGAGTGATAAAAAATTTGTTTTTGCAATGGTAAAATGCGGAGAATTACCTTGTACAATCTCAAATGTTGCACATAATCTTGGAAAAGAGGTTTACTCAATATCTACGACAAGAGCACAATTAATCAGCAAAGGAATAATTTATCCAGTAAGATATAAGGAACTTGATTTTACAGTTCCGGAATTTTCCGGGTACATTCAAAGACTTGATGAATATAAAAAATGGAATAATCAATAATAGTAAACACTCATTTAAAGAGTGCCTGGATATGCTGGCAGATGGAAGCTGTTTATTATGAACTTTATCCTGATATAATGATTATGCTGATGAAAGAACGGCATAGACAACTGAATACAAGAAAGAGACGGAAGCCTCAGTAGTTAAGAAAAAACTACTGAGGCTTTTTTTCTTTTTAAAATTACTTTTTACATACATTTAACATTTGACTTAACATAGATTTTACGAAGATACGTTACACTGATTTTGATAATGAGGAGGAACGTGTAATGACAAGAAAAAAATGGTCATTTTTATTTACAGTCTGTCTGGTGACTGCTTTAATTGGCTGCGGACAGAAAAACTCTCAGGTAGATAAAAATAATAGTGAAGAACTTAACAAACTCGGGCAAATTCAGGTGATTTCCAGGGAAGAAGGATCAGGGACAAGAGATACATTTGCTTCGCTTGCAGGATTTAATAAAGACGGAGCTGATGGTATAGACAAAACAGTGAATACAGCTACCATTGCTGACAGTATGGACTCAGTCATTGAAACTGTGAATAAAAATCCATCTGCGATCGGTTATGTGTCAGCGGGAACTACCGGGATCGATGGTGTAAAGACTTTGGAAATCAATGGAGAAGCGGTTTCTGATAATAAGGGGAAATATCCGCTGACTCGTTCGTTCTATCTTGCCTACAGTGGAACACTTAATGATGTGGAACAGGATTTTATGACATATGTTCAAAGTGCAGGACAGGAAATTGTAAAACAATTGCGAAGAATGCGACATTTTTATCGAACCAGTCAGAAGGAACAATACGAATCGAAGGTTCAACATCAATGGCTGCACTGATGAAGGAAATCGCAGATGCATATAAGAAGATTAATACACATGCAACTATTCAAGTTACGGCAACGGATTCTACAAAGGGTTTGAACAGTGTTATGTCAGGAAATTGTGACATGGCAATGTCATCAAGAGATTTAAAAGATTATGAAAAAGAACTTTTGAACTATAATACGGTGGCAAAAGACAAAATTGCAGTGATTGTAAACCAGAAAAATCCACTATCTGATATCACATTATATATGCTGAAAAGTATATATACCGGTGGAGTTAAGAACTGGGAAGACTTACAGTAAGTAGCGTATGAAAAAGAGAAAGAGGAGAATTCGAAGATGAATGAAAAGTTACAGATTGTATTTGGCCTGCTAGGTGGTCTTGCAATATTTTTGTATGGTATGAATATGATGAGCGAATGTCTGCAGAAGGCAGCAGGAGAGAAAATGAAGACGATTCTTGCATTACTCACAAAGAATCCGATCCTTGGTGTTTTGGCAGGTGCACTTACAACAGCAGTGCTTCAGAGCAGTAGTGCAACGACAGTTATGGCAATTGGTTTTGTCAGTGCAGGACTTATGAATCTGCCACAGGCAATTTCGATTATATTAGGTGCAAATATCGGTACGACAATGACAGCTCAGATTATCGCATTTAAGCTGAGTGATTATATTTACATCATTATATTTATTGGATTTATTATTTCGTTTATTGTAAAATCAGAAAGAGCAAAGAGTATCGGACAGACTATTTTTGCATTTGGTTTATTGTTCCTTGGAATTGAGACTATGGGAAGTGTTATGAAGCCACTGGCATCCAGTCCGTTTTTCGTAGACTTAATTGCAAAAGTTGCAGATATGCCGGTGCTTGGTGTTGTAGTTGGAACGATGATGACGCTGGTTGTACAGAGTAGTAGTGCGACCATCGCAGTACTGCAGAATTTTGCATCTCAGGCAGGTCCGGATGGTGTAACCAGTATTCTGGGCCTGACCGGTGCAATCCCGATTCTTTTAGGAGACAATATCGGAACAACGATTACGGCACTTCTTGCCAGTGTCGGACAGCCAAGAGATGCTAGGAGAACTGCGGTTGCACACTGTATTTTTAACCTGTCCGGTGCACTGATCTTTATCTGGCTTATCAAACCATTCGCATATGTGATCCAGATGATTTCACCTAAGGGACCGGAGGTTCAGGTGATTTCCCGACAGATTGCAAATGCACATACAAGCTTTAATATTGTGATGACATTGATCTGGATTCCACTGATCTGGCTGATGGTGAAGATTGTTATGAAAGTCATTCCGGACGCAAAGACAAGTGAAAAGAGAGAGCCTTCACGTCCGCAGTTTCTTGATGATAAACTGATTGGACAACCGACAGTTGCACTGAGCCTTGCGAGAAAAGAGATTACAAGATGCAGTGAGATGGCAGGTGAAACACTCCAGAAATTGATCAGTCTTGTGAAAGGGGAAACCAATGAACAACTGGAAGAAGTGCTGGAACAGGGACATGATGTAGGAAAATTAACAGAGCAGATCAATGAGTATCTGACAAATATGTTTTCTTCCGGTTCCCTGACAGAGAAGCAGACTACCCAGACAGCAGGGCTTATGTATATGCTTGGAGATGTAGACCGCGTCAATGGTCTGAGTATGGAGATTGCAGAATCTGTCCGTGAGAAGAAAGAACAGAAGTACAAATACTCCAAAGAAGCCATGCGTGATCTGACGAAGAGTCTGGAGCAGATTCAGGGTATGTACCGGGAGGCAATTCAGGTACTTATGACGGGCAGCACAGAGAATGCAAAAAAAATTGTGAAGAAAAAAGAAAAGGTTCTGGATCTCACCATACATATGGGAAAATCCCATGTCGAGCGTGTAGGAAAGGGAAAATGTTCCAGTAAGCTGACGGTACCGTTTAACCATGTTCTTCAGAATATCGGAAGAATGGGAAACTGTTGTGTAAATATTGCAGATGCTGTACTTGCGCAGTCTGATCTAAATGAATTTACAGCATTTGTAAAGGAGGAAAATTAAGTAAAATGACAAATGAAACGATATTTATGAATCGGGAATTATCCTGGCTGAAATTCAATGAAAGAGTGTTGGAAGAAGCAGAAAATGAGAAAAATCCGCTCTGTGAACGGCTGACATTTGCATCAATTTACCAGAGTAATCTAGATGAATTTTTCATGGTGCGTGTAGGATCTTTGATCGATCAGATGATTGTTTCGAAAAATGTAAAAGACAATAAAACTGGAATGACAGCAAAAGAACAGATTCAGGCAATCCTGGCACGGGTCGCAAAGCTGAACCGCAGAAAAGATACAGTCTATGAAAATCTGATGGATGAAGTTGCACAGGCAGGGATTCGCCTTGTGGATTTCCGTAAAATTGGCAAAAAAGAAGGAAAATATCTGGAACAGTATTTTGATGCAGAGATTGCCCCGCTCATTTCTCCAATTGTTGTCGGAAAAAGACAGCCGTTTCCATTTTTGAAAAATAAAGGTATCTATGCAGTTGTCGTACTGGAGAAGAAAAATGGAAAAGAAAAACTTGGAATTATTCCGTGTAATTCCGGTGTATTTCCGAGACTTGTGCAGGTGCCGGGGGAAGAAGAAACTTACATGCTTGCAGAAGAGCTGATCCTCCACTTTATTTCGAAAGTATTCAAAGGTTATTTTGTGAAGGCAAAATCTCTGATCCGCGTAACGAGAAATGCGGATATAGATGCAGATGCGTTGTATGATGAAGATCTGGATTACCGCGATTTTATGGAAGGAATCATCAAGAAAAGAAAGCGTCTGCTTCCTGTAAGAGTGGAGTTTTCCAGAGAACTGGATGGAGATATCGTGGATAAGATCTGCGAGTATCTGGATCTGGATGGCAAATATGTATTCCGTGGAAGTTCACCACTTGATCTGTCCTTTGTATTCCAGATCCAGGACAGCCTGCGCAATCATCCGGAATTGTTCTATGAGAAACGAGTGCCTCAGAAGTCTACACAGATTGACAGCAAAAGATCGATTCTGGAGCAGATCAAGGAGAAAGATAAATTATTGTCTTATCCATATGAGAGTATACGTCCGTTTCTAGATATGCTTTCTGAGGCTGCAAATGACGATGAAGTTGTATCAATCAAGATGACACTGTATCGTGTCGCAAAGCAGAGCAAGGTCGTGGAAGCTTTGATCGATGCGGCGGAAAATGGAAAAGATGTATTGGTTCTTGTAGAGTTAAAAGCAAGATTTGATGAGGAAAATAATATTGAATGGTCAAGAAGACTGGAAGAGGCTGGTTGTACAGTCATATATGGTCTGGACGGCTATAAGGTTCATTCAAAATTGTGTCTGATCACAAAAAAGACGAATGGAAAAATCGAGTATTATACACAAATTGGTACTGGAAATTATAATGAGAAGACAGCAAGACTGTACACAGATCTGTCTCTTATGACGTATGATCAGGAGATTGGTGAGGAGGCAGCAGCAATCTTCCAGGCGTTATTTATGGGAGAAACGGTTCAGGTCAGCAAAAAACTTCTGGTAGCGCCAAATTGTCTTCAGAACCGATTACTTGATATGATCGAGGAAGAGATCCGTCATGCAAAGAGAGGCGAAGAAGCTTATATCGGTGTGAAAATGAATTCTCTGACTGATAAAAAGCTGATGGATAAATTGATTGAGGCATCTCAGGCAGGCGTGGAGATAGAACTTATTGTACGTGGAATCTGCTGCCTTATCCCGGGAGTGGAAGGGTATACAGAAAACATCCGGGTTATCAGTATTGTAGGACGTTTTCTGGAACATTCCAGAATTTACATATTTGGAAAAGAAGAAAAACAGAAAATTTATATAGCATCTGCAGACTGGATGACAAGAAATACGGTACATAGAGTCGAAGTGGCGGCACCGGTGGAGAATCCGGATCTGAAGCTGCGTCTGAACGAGATGTTTATCACGATGCTCAGTGACAATGTACAGGCAAGAGAACTGAATAGCAGCGGAAAATATACGAGATTACAACCGGGAGAAGAGGCGCCGCTTAATTCACAGGAGTTTTTCTATGAAAGTGCATATGAGGCTTTGGAAAATCAGGAGAAAAATAAGACTATTTTGCAATAGATATGAAAATTGATGTAAAATTGCAAAAAAAGAACTTGACAAAATAAGTTTAACACGTTAAAGTATAGAACATAAATAAAAACAAATATTTATAG
>ERZ773252.1654-NODE-1654-length-21141-cov-4.224319_pt1 | contig 21141 bp, 15 predicted proteins | sample MGYA00580517_ERZ773252 | MGnify/ENA primary metagenome ERZ773252 (study PRJEB29015, sample SAMEA2737766) | human gut metagenome | biome: human gut; feature: human-associated habitat; material: faeces | place: China | collected 2012 ...
GCTGTAGATATGGATGAGGAAACTATAAAACAGTGGTTAGAGAAATAATGTTTTTAATGTTAAGGCACCGATTTGGTTGATTAGTTTGCTTGAAACATCAAGTATCTACATATGTTTGCCAGGTGTTAAAGTTGGAAAAATTGGAAGTTGAAAGTTTTTATATACATTTATAATATGATATGTTAAAATAAAGTTATAAATCCATTTTTACAACTAAGGTCTAAAAATGGCAAAAAAATATGAACAAAGTGTGAAGAGACACAAAAACAGCAAAAAATAAGCAGATTTTGATATTGTCAGACAATTATCTGCAAAATCGAGTCTGCAAATGCTTCATTTTAGGGCGTTCCCAGAGGGGAGCGTAGAAATGGAGAAAGCCCGATAAAGGGCATTGACACAGGAATGTCAACGGATGTGGTGTCGAGTTAACAACAACGTAGAAATGGAGAAAGCCCGATAAAGGGCATTGACACAATCATTTCTCGGGTTTTAGGGAAGACCTCATCAGGGTAGAAATGGAGAAAGCCCGATAAAGGGCATTGACACACTGCAAAAGGGAGTCCAAGTGCTTTAGCTATCTGTTTGTAGAAATGGAGAAAGATAAAAATACCCTTTGGTAGATATTTACAAAATTTATCTTGAAAGTTTGTTAGATTTTTTGCGTAAAAATCGAAAATTTGTGAAAGATTACTAAAAACAATGTAAATTTTTTGTAAAATATCACACTAAAAATATACTTTCATTTTGTGAGAGATTGTGATAACATTCTTATCAATTTAACACTATCAAGCAAATAGCAGGGCGGATTGCGAATGTTTGCCTGATAATTTATTTATTGTTTTCGTATGCTAAAGTTTTATGCATTGATGCGTATATTTTGATACGAAAATGATAAGAGGTTCTGAAAATATAAAGTCCCTATAAATTTTTACTGATACTTGATGTTTTGTTTTTTGCAAAGAAAGAGGGTATTGTATGGAAAATAATGAACTTTTAGAAAGAACTGAGGAATGGAAGTGTTTGGAGAGAAAGACACTCAGACAAAGAGAGATGGCTGATGCCTTTTACGAAAAAAAGCTTATGAAGCTTATCGAGTCGGCATACATCATGAATAATTCTGAAAAGGTGTATGAGAAAGTTGAATATTTAATAATGTCGGTGGGGACTTCTTATGAACCGCTTGCCCTAAATATTCAGCTTCTAAAACCACAAAAAATCTTATTTCTTTATACTAAAGCTACGGAACATATCATTGATAAAATCGTAAAGTATTGTAAACTAGATAATATTAATTTCGACAAGAGTGAAGTGCATGAAACAAATCCCCTTGACATATACAAAGAGATAAAAAATGTTTATCTGAGATGGAGTAAGCCGAAAAAATTATATATTGATTTTACTGGAGGCACTAAGTCAATGTCGGTTGCAGCAGCTATGGCAGGAGCTTTGATTGATGTTCAACTGGTATATGTCGGGACGACAAATTATCTTGTTGATTTCAGAAAACCGAATCCCGGTTCAGAGACTTTATTTTATATATCAAATCCGATTGAAGTATTTGGTGATATGGAAATTGAAAAAGCGTTTGCATTATTTGATAAATATAACTATGCAGGGGCAAGAAGCAGACTGGCGGATTTGAAAGAGAGTGTTCCTGAACCGCAGATAAGGCAGCAGTTAAATTTTGTATATTATTTATCGTGTACTTATGAGTATTGGGATGCACTTGATTTTCCAAAGGCATATGAATCTATAAATATTCTTAATAAACAGTTGATGCGTGACAGTCGTTTAAATAATCATTATATATTGATGGATTTCCTGGATAAATTGTTGCATCAGGAATCAATTCTCGAAGCGTTAAAAGAAATTCCACAAATTATTGCAGAAAAAAAGAATATGGAAATATTAAAAAATAAGGAATATATTATTCCATTAATGTTTTCAATGTATATAAATGCAGGTGTAAGAGAAAAACAGGAAAAGTATGATATGGCGACATTACTGTTATACAGACTTTTGGAGATGATAGAGCAGAGAAGGCTTGCGATATACAATTTGTATGTATCAAAAATGAAATATGATGAGATAGAGTGGGATTATAAAAAAGTGCCTGAATTGTCAAAGGCTGCACCTGAGACCAAAGTCAAATATTTATCAAGAAAGGTTTTTGGTATTAAGAAAGAATTATTTAAAAATCCTGGAAATGGTTATCTGGCAGAACAGGTTTCGTTACTTGAAGGTTTTATATTGCTGCTTGCTTTAAATGATTCTATAGTAGAAAGCAAAGATGGTAATTCCATAAATAAATTAAAAAGAATCCGTTCAATGGTATTTCTTAGAAATAATAGTATTTTTGCACATGGTCTTGGTCCGGTTTCTCAAAATGACTTTCTTAAATTCAAAGGATTTGTTGAAGAAATGTTTATTGAGTTTTGTGCTATTGAGAAGATTGAATTCGAGAAGTATTTAGAAAAAGTTTCATGGGTAAATCCACTTAATTCAAAGAACTACACCGGAATGGAGGTGTAAAATTGGCAGTAATATATGTAAAAGAACAGGGTGCTTTGATACAAAAAAGAAGTGAGAGAATTATTGTATCAAAAAATTCAAAAACATTGCTGGAATTATCAAAAGATAATATTGAAGATATTGCTGTTGTGGGAAATGTGCAGGTCACAACTCAGGCATTACAAATGCTGATGCAGAGTGGTATAGATGTAAGTTATTTTTCATATTCAGGAAAATATCTGGGTCATACGGCAGCAGAAAGTTCAAAAAATATATTTTTGAGATTTGAACAATATGAATTATATCATGATGAAAATAGAAGGCTTGCTTTTGCAAAAAATATCGTGTGGAATAAAGTTCAAAATCAGATAGATTTGATAAAAAATTACAGATGGTTAGGGGAATATGATTGGAAGCCCGATGTGGAACAAATGCTGTACATTAGAGAAAAATTAAAGGGTGATATTACAGGAAATCAGATTTTAGGAATAGAGGGTAAGTGCAGCAATATATATTTTGGTGCGTTTGGAAAAATGTTTAAGTGCAAATGTCAGTTTAATGGAAGAAACAGACGCCCACCAAAAGACCCCATAAATGTGATTATCAGTCTTGGATATACATTGCTTACAAAAGAAATCTGTTCAGCGTTAGATGCTGAATCTTTTGAGCCATATCTGGGATTTTTACATGGTATAAGATATGGAAGAAAGTCGTTGGCATTAGATATTATAGAAGAGTTTAGACAGCCGGTTGTAGACAGACTTGCAATAAGATTGTTTAACAAAAGAATGATAAATGAACTTGATTTTGATGCGGAAAATTATGGAATCATTTTATCAGAAGATGGGTTTTCAAAATTTTGCAAGGAGTATGAAAGATGGATGACCGGCAGGGAATACAGTGGTACAGGTAAGAGCTTCAGACATGAAATAAAATCCCAGGTTTCAGTATTAAAAAAAAGTATTAGAAATCATGAATTGTACAGTCCTTTTTGTTGGAGGCAGAATGAAATATGTGGTTAGTTACGATATATCTTCTGACAGGATGAGAAGAAAAGTTTCAAAGATAATGGAAGATTACGGAAAAAGAGTTCAATATAGTGTTTTTGAATGTAATCTTGATAATAAAAGATTAAAACAACTTTATAAAAAACTGGTAAATGTTACCGGGGATATGCAGGAGGGGAGTATTAAATTTTATCCCCTTTGTGCATCTTGCAGTGAAAAAATTATGACAATTGGAATTGAAGACAAAAAAGGAGAAAGATTAGAAGATGAAAAGACTATTGTGATTTGAATGTGAGGTGTCTTTATGGGAATTTACAGTAAAACAATAGATTTGCAAAAAATGATGAGTGCCTGGGAAAAGGTTTATAAAAATAAGCCTGCAAAAGGAGTAGATAATATTACCTGCGAAGAGTTTGAGGCAAATAAAAAAGAAGAATTAAAGCAGTTGCAGATAGAACTAAAGGAGCACAGATACGAAGTGCAGCCTGTAAAGAAAGTGACTATATATAAGGATGAAAAAGCAAGGGAAATAGGCATTTCATCGATGAGAGATAAGGTTGTACAACAATCAGTTGCAATAGAGTTGAGCAGAATATATGAGCCTTGTTTTTCAAAATCAGCATATGCGTATAGAAGTGGATATTCTGCACTTACAGCATTGGATAAGATAGAAAAATATATACAGGGAAAAGATAAGTATTGGATACTTAAACTTGATATAGAACATTTTTTTGATAATGTATCGCATAGTATTTTACTTGGAATATTAAAGCAAAAGATTCATGATGCGGATATGCTAAATCTGATAAAAGATATACTTGAGACAAGTGTTATATCGGAAGATGGTGAGATTATAAAAAATAAAAAGGGCATATTACAGGGGTCATCATGTTCACCGATATTATCCAATATTTACCTTTTAGATTTTGATCTCGAAATAGAAAAGATTAGTGATTTTTATATAAGATATTCGGATGATATACTTATAATAGGAAGAAACCGGGAGCGAATAACAAAAATACTTGATAAGGTTAAATTAATATTTGAAAAGAAAAATCTTAATATAAAACAGAGCAAAACTGTTATGCAGACAGTAAAAAATGAATTTGATTTTTTAGGCTATACATTTAGCAGTCATGGTAAAAAAATACCGAGGAAAGCGGAAGTATCTTTAGAGTCAAGACTTGAAACAATGTGGCTCACATCAGGAGAAAAAATTGATAAAAAGCTTAAAAAAGGACAGGAAATATTAGGCGGCTGGGAGCAGTATTACAGAGATGAAAGAGAAATAGGGAGTATTATAGAGTTTGTTGTTGCTATATCAATGTTAAAAGGCAAAAGTGATGATTTTAGAAAGAAAATAGAGCAGTCGAGAAACAAATTCAGCAATATTTATAAGGATATTTTAGAATATCTTGTACTATATTGGGATACAAGGCTTATGCCTGAAAATATATTATATGAATATGAAGATTACTTAGAGATAACTGCAGATAACAAAATTAAATCATATGAAAATAAGGCACTTTTAAAAGAACTGATACAACTTTATTCAAAATTTTTAATAAACCCCACAGAAGATTTATATTCTGAAATCATGCAGTTATATACAGATTTGGGAGAGTACGAGAAGGCTTCTATGGTTTCTGATATGAAAAACAGCTTTATGTCAAATAAAGTAAACAGAAATAAGATAAAATTTGATGAAAATAAACATGATTCGGAGTATAAATGGAATGAATCTGACATTTCTTTGTTTATAAATTTTTTTATTGGGCGTGAAGATACTTATGCTATAGACAATGTGTTTGAAAACAGCAGAAATACAGTTGAGCAGGTTATGGAACCGGTAAATGCGGAAGTCATTAAAAGACATTTTATGGGTGAAATAACTGCGGCAACATATGTGCAGCGGAGCAATTCGACTTCAAAATATATGGTTATGGATATAGATATTTCAAAAAAAGTCTTAATATTACATCCTTATGGTTCAGAAGAATTTAAAAGTTATAAGGAAAAGGCACTTGATATAGTTAAAAACATGGAGAGTGAAATAGAAAAACTAGGTTTGAAATGTTATATAGAAGACACAGGACACCGTGGGTATCATATGTGGCTTTTTTTCGGGGAATGGATACCGGTCAGGTATATCCATATGCTTGCTGATTATATACAAAAAAATATCTTTCCGGATGAAGAGGATATAAGTATCGAAATTTTTCCAAACAAAACAAGAATCAAAGAAGGTAAACTTGGGCAAGCAATAAAAATTCCGCTTGGATATCATACAAAAACGGGGAATAAAAGCTGCTTTTTAGATGATGATTTTCATCCGGTATCAGATTACCATATGTTTCTTGATTCGGTTGCCGTATTTGGATTAAAAAATATACGAAAACTATTAGGAAAAATCAATGTATCAAACAATACAAAACAGAGAGAACTTGATACGGATATAAGTGTATTCGGAAAAACAGATGAAGCAATAAATCAAGTGTTAAGTAAATGTAACCTGATGCGTTATTTATGTCAAAAGGCATATAAAACGGGATATTTATCACACTTTGAGAGATTGTCAGTCTTATATGTTTTTGGACATATGGGCGATAATGGAAAAGAATTTGTTCATACGGTTATGTCATACACGCTAAATTATCAGTACAGTATAACCCAAAAATTTATATCAAAAATCCCGGCAAAGCCGGTAAGCTGCATAAAACTTCGTGAGCAATATAAGATGATAACGGCAGAGTATGGATGCAATTGCAATTTCAGAAGAACCAAAAATTGTTATCCCTCACCAGTACTTCATGCAATAAAAAATGCTGACAGTGAGCGGGGCGAAGTGACAATACCAACGAGCCGTACTATAACAAAGGAAAAAGAACGAGTAGTATATGATGAGATAAATATACATAAAAAAGCAAATGCAATAGCAGCCAAAATCCTCGAATACAAAAAACAGAAAAGAGGAATTGATAAAAATATTGAAAGACTTGAGGATGATTTGCAAAACATATTTGAAAATGCAGGGATAGATTGTCTTGAAATAGAAATAGGTATGCTTGTAAGAAGAAAAAAGGAGAACGGTGAGTATGAATGGATAATAGAAATATAGAGATTAGTGTTAAATAACATTGATAGAAAAAAGTAAAAAATGTCTGTTATTGTAAAAAAATAAAAAATGCTTTTATTTTATTTGTGAAAGTTGTATAATAAAATGCGTGGAAGATGATGTTGTTTTGGTGAAAAAAACAAGAGGGTAGAGATTTAAATACATAACACAATTTTTATAAAAGAAAGGGGATATACATGGATGAATAGTAATTATGTATTGGCAATGTATGATATCAGAGGTAAACAGGAGTTTATATTCAGAACAAATCGATTAAAGGAGATAGTAGGAGGTTCTTGTATTATTAGGGATTGTTTTGTTGATTATTTATATCCTGCCGCTGAAAGTGTAAATAACAATAATAAAGGGATTTATCATGAGAACACACAATTTTTAGTAAATGATTTTGAAAAACATATTAATGAGGGGTATATTGGAGAAGTTGTATATGATGGTGGTGGCAATTTTTTAGTTTTATTTAAAGATGAAGATATATTTAAAGATGTTACATATGCTTTTACAAAAAAAGTATATCAGGAAATAGGAACACTTCGTATTTTAGGTACATATGTAAAAATAAAAGATTTTAAAGATTTTAAAGGTGATCGTAGAAGGTTATATGAAAAACATAGAAAAAATGAAAATATGGAAAGTAATATGGTTCCGTGTGCTACACTTCCAATTGTTCAGGTTGATACGAGATCTTCACAGCCATTGGTAGATAAGAAATTTATAGGTGGTAAGATAAAAGAAAAAGTATCACGAGAGATTTTAAAAAAATATGATAAATTTGAAGAGGAAAAGCAAAAAGAAAGTTCGAATATGGGGACTAAATTTTTGGATTATCTGGTTACTAAAAAAGGTGAAGAAAGTATGCTTGCCATAATTTATATAGATGGCAATAATATGGGAGCAAAAGTGCAGGAATGCTGTGAAGAAAAGACTTCGTATGAAGAATGTATCGCAGCACTTCGTGAATTTTCAATGGATATTCAACGAATATATATTGATGAACGACTTCAAGATATAGATAAATGGTTAGAAGAGAGATATAAAAATCAAGATAATAATACGCAGAATAAGAAAAATGTTCATCGTTTACTGATAAGCGGTGGTGAAAAAAATAGGCGTCTTGTCTTAGGAGCTGGGGATGAGATAAATCTTATTTGCAATGCTCGTGATGCATTTGAAATTGTTAAGTTATATCTTGATGGTTTGGAAGAGGAAAAGGTTGGGGCTTCTTCGTGTGCCGGTATTTCAATTTTTCACAGTCATGCACCATATGCAGATGCATATAGAATTGCAGAGGAATGTTGTGAATCGGGCAAACAGGAGATGAAAAAATGCGAAGTAAATAATGCTTCACTTGTTGATTTTCATTATTGCCAGGGGGCAATAGGTACCTCTCTTGAGGATATTCGTGAACATGAGTGTGAAACTGATAGCAGCAGACCTTGGATTGTAAATATAACTTCTTCAGAAAAGGAAAAAATGCCAGGGCGTGTATGTGTTTCAGATGAAATAGAAAAAATGAAAGATTATCTTAATGTGTTTGGTCGAAGTAATATCAAGGGACTGATGGGAGCAGCTAAGAGCAGCGAGGCTGAATTGATGCTTGAGATGAAAAGAATGGTTGCACATATGGACAAAGGTTTAAAAGAAAAACATAGAGATGTGCTCGAATATGTTAATAAAATGAATGCTAAAAAACTCAGAAAGTTAGTGTTTGATATGGTTACGGTATATGATTTATGGTTTAAGGAGGATTAGAGGATGCGAAAGAAAGCCAAAATACAGATTGAATTGCAGTCAGATTTATGTGTAGCATCTGGATATTCATATGACGGTGTAATTGATACGGATATTTGTTATGATGCATTGGGAATTCCGTATATTCCAGCTAAAAGATTAAAGGGATGTTTTAAAGAAACTGCGGAAAGCGTTTTATATAGTGTGTTTACGGAAGAAGATATGAAAGCAATTTTTGGAGAATGGGGTCAAAAGTTTGTTACAAAAACAATAATAGATAATGCTTATATTCAAAATTATGAACAGATTAAAGAAGAATTAAAATCATTTATTGAAAATCAGGAAAAAATGAAAAAAGAAGCGAAAACTTTAGATGAAAATACAAATGATTTATATACAATTAATCCTCAAAAGATTTTAGAGCAGTTTACTCATATACAGGCACAGACAGCCATTGGGTACATTGAGGATAATAAGACAAATGGAACTATTTATGATGGCTCGGCAAAAGATAATTCACTTCGTTATACCAGAGTTGTAAATCAATATTCACCAATTGATGGAAATAGTCTGGTGTTTGAAGCAGAAATTCAATACGAAGCAAAATTTGAAGATAAAATAGAAATGCTGCTTAAAGGAACAAGAAACATTGGTTTAAAGCGAAATCGTGGTTTTGGAAGTGTAAAATGTTCATTAAATGATATTGCAGAGATACACAATACAATATTGCCTGATATCGGAAGTAATACAGATATAGTTTGCATTGATTATGTATTAACAAATATGGAGCCATTAGTTTTAAGCGATAAGAATGACCAAAAGACGATGGATTATATCAAAGGACAGACAATGATAGGAGCATTAGCTTCTAAGTATTTGCAATATGAAGGTCATAGTGCAGATGATGAAGCCTTTAAAGATTTATTTTTAAATGGAAATACAATTGTTACGGATGCAATGCCATATAAAAATGGAAGAACTTACTATCCGGCACCTCTTTTTATCAATAGGTTAAAAAAGACCAAAAAAATCGTCAATTCTATTTTTGTTGACAAAGAAGAAACTAAAGGCGGGAATTTACCTAAAAAATTGAAAGGTAAATATGTATATGCAACTTCGGATTTTGAAAAGGCAGATATTTTAGAGGTTGATAAACAGATTTGCTATCACCACAGTCATAAGTCGACAAGAAAATCAGATGAATCAGATATTTTATTTGCATTTGAAGTTGTTAGTGAAAATCAAGAATTTGCAGGAAAAATATTTTTGCCGAGAAAATATGAGAAACTTGTAAAAGAATTATTGACATCAGATTATCTGAATATTGGAAAGTCAAAATCGTCCCAATATGGAAATTGTCAGGCAAAAATTGAGTCTTCAGATACTCATAATATTAAAAAGAGGAAATTTTCAAAAGGGGATATAGTTTGCATTACATTGCAGTCCGATATGCTTATTCACAATGGCATAGATTACACAGTGTTTTATGATGATGTGCATGAAATGATTGCGAAAGAATTAGGAATTTCTTATGAGCCGGAGTTTGAGGAAGATGGAAAAACAAAGAAAGATGATTATTCTATTGTTTCAATAAAAGAAATTACAGGGTATTTATCTGTTTGGAATATGAGAAAAACTCCTGTTCCGGCAGTAGCTGCGGGTAGCATGTTTTCGTATAAACTTAAAGAAGATTTTCAGATGTCAAAAGAATTTTGTGGTGAGCGATGCCTTGAGGGATTTGGAAATGTGCGTATTGACCTTTTGAAAGAGAAAAAAGAAAGTATCTCTGGCATAGGTGGAGGTATTGACAACCCAAATGATACCGATGCAGAAATAAAAGTAAATATAACAAAACCTTTATTTTCAAAGATTTTTAGTCATGACATGGAGATAGAACTTATACTAAAGGGGATTGAAAGTGGTAAATTTGGATTGAATCAGAGTAAGATTGGCAGAGTGACGCTGATGCTTAAAGAAAGCTTGGATGAAAATAGAAATGATTATTTTAAAGCATTTAAAGCGTTTAGAACTAGAGTTGCTTCAATCAAATCAGAAGATGAAAGAAAAATTATAGAAGATATGGTAGTAAATAAAATTTTTCTAGAAAATGATGGTGAAAAAATATTAAATGTTGAAACAGAAAAACTGTCTTTATGGAGTAGGATGAAAGATGTGGGATTTAGTGAGGAGGAATGTGTGAAGATTTTAAATTCTCTTTGGGGCAGATATGTTTTGATGATACTTATTAATCAGAAGTATGAAAATAAGAAGTAGGGGGAGATACGATATGTCCATAAACAAAAATGTAATAAAAGAAAAAAGGTATTATAAAATAAAATTCACATTGAAATCTCCACTTGCAATAGGAGATGGCTCAAATTATACAACTGATAGAGATATAGTTCGTGATTCTAAGGGAGTTCCATATATTCCGGCAAGTGCGATTGCGGGAGTATCGCGAGCAGTTTTTTTGAAAAATGAAAAATTGGTTGATAAATATTTTGGTAAAGTAGATATAAACACAGATGCAACTAACTCTATTAAGATAAAAACTGAGGAAAGTAAAATAATTTTTTATGATGCAAAAATGTCTGATCAAATTGATTATCATATAAGTGTTCGAGACAGTGTAGCACTTGATAACTACAAGACGGCAATTGATGGTGCAAAGTTTGATATGGAAGTTTTAGAACCTGGTGTAGAGTTTACGACATATATTGAACAGAATGTGTATGATGATTCAGAAAAAGATATTGCAAGAGAAATAGCATATTGGTGGCTGCAAAATAAAATATATCTTGGTGGAAAAGTCATGAGAGGATATGGTGCAATTAGTGATGTTTCGATATATGAGAAAAAATTTTCGACTTATGAAGATGTTTCAACATGGCTTTCGTTTGATATGTATAATGAAGACTGCTGGGCAAATGCAAGTGAGGTTGTATGTGATAAAATATGCGATGATGGGATGGTGAGTGTGTTATTAAAACTAAAACAAAATAGTGGTATCTCAATAAGGAAATATACTACAAAATGTTCTGAGGATAATGGAGAAACAATGCCGGATTCAGAGCAATTAGTTATTCATCTTAATGGAGATGACATGCCGGTTATACCTGGAACTTCCTGGGCGGGGGCATTTTCGCATCGAATGAAAGAATTGATTCCGGAGTGTGTAGAAAATGACTTTTTTGGCAGTGTGGTCAAAAATAATGGCAAGAACAAAAATAAAGAAAACAATGATAAAAACGGAAAACAAGATAAAAATAAAAAAATTCGTTCAAAGATAAGATTTGGAGAAACACAGCTTAAAGGTGCTAAAACAAAAGTTATGACAAGAAATGCAATTGACAGATTTTCAGGAGGTACTGCAAATCAGGCACTTTTTACAGAAAAAACTTATTATGGTGGCAAAGGTGACTTAAAGATTGAAATAAAAAAAGAATGTTTAAGTGAAAATGTGGAAAAAGCATTAGCGGCGGCTATTACAGATTTACATATGGGATTTTTGGCAGTTGGTGGTCTTACCGCAATAGGACGAGGATTATTTAAGGTTGAAGAGATTAATATTAATGGAAAAGTCGTTGACTGGGAGGAAAATACTATGTATAGCAGTACTGTAAATGCGTTGGGAGGTGTTAAATGATGATAAATTATAGTGATTTTAAAAATAAATATAGTAATATTGAAAATGGTTATGTTTTAGCAGCTATGACAGATGATTATATTGTTGATACACTGCCATTGAAAAATGAGAAAATTATTGAGGAAAAACTTTTGGAAATCAGAGTGTTTAATACAGAAATGGAAGCAAAGCTTTTTAGGGGTGATATTTCAAGGGAATTTTCTTATAGATTGATTGATGATGCCAATAATAAATATGAAAATAACACAAAAATTAATAAAGAATTAGATTATTCTGATTATTTTGATGATTATCAATATCTGGATATTGATACACAAAAATCAAAAGATAGCTTTAATCATGATCATACGGTTAGGACTACCGGTGGAGGAAGTTATCATTTGCCTATGGAAAAAATGGAAGATGTAATGATAAAAGTTAGAATGTATTTTGATAAGTATCCTGAAACCGGTCAGGCGAGGGTATTTGACTGGAGAGTAGTAGATTTTGCAGAGAAAAGGGGGGAGTAGAATGGCTAAATATGGTTATAAAAGAGGAAAAGCTACATTCGTAAATCCATATAATTTTGTTCACATAGATAGAACAAAAAAACATAAGACAGCTGATTCAACTGAAACAGTAGAAAAATTGTCTGGAGTTTTGCATTGTAGTTTTGAGACAAAGACGCCGCTTGCAATTCCAGATATTGAGTTGGGTGAGGTTGATAGTACCGGGCATACATCATATCCGTTTTATAGAATAAATAATGTGCCGTCAGTACCAGGAAGTTCTATCAGGGGAATGCTTAGAAGTGTATATGAGACATTGACAGATTCATGCTTTGTTACATTGCGTGAGGATACAAGTGTTACGGCTAGGGTAACGCCCAAAAATGTATTTAAATCTGGTGTTTTAATATATGAGGGAGAAGGAACAAACGGACATTGGAACTTATATAATGCAACTAGGTATAAATTACCGATTGGTGCAAAATTTAAAGTTGAGGAAAATGAGATAGAGGGAAGATATATTAAAAATAATAGTGGAGAAATATACAAGACAGGTGAATCAGTTAAAGTAGATATAGATGAAAAAACAAATACAATTACTAATATTTGTAAAGATAAGGATAGTTCCTGGTATATGTATATTGGAGAACCGTTTGGAAAAAAACATAATGAAAGTGTTTTTAAAAAGGGGGAGTTGTTAAAGAACAATGCGGATAAATTGCTGAATGGATTGTCAAATACCGTAAAAATATATCAGAATTCTAAAATTAATCGTAATCTTGGAAAAAATATGAATACAGGGTACAAAAACTTTGAAAGTGCAAAAAAACGAGGAGTTATTTGTGTTTGGTATAAAAAATCTGAAATAAATGATGATTTTTATGTATCTATGGCAGCTATAGGAAGAAAAGCATATAATAAAACGGTAAATGATATGATAGGAGAGCATAGAAATCCATGTGTTGTTATTGAGCCTGATAAAAAAGATGACAATAATAAAGAAGAGAATAAATATAAAAATCTATGCCCTGCCTGCAGGTTATTTGGTATGGCAAATGGAGGAGGATATGGAAGTAAAATTCGTATTACAGATGCTACCGTTAAAGATGGGGATGAGAATAAAATGTTGGGTTTTAAAACTTTAAAGGAGTTAGGTTCACCAAGAATAGGTTATTATCCGTTTTATACTTCTGACGGAGAAGAATATGATAAGCCGGGAGTAACTATTGCCGGTAGAAAATTTTACTGGCATATTCCGAGAGCAAAAGACGATGCAAGAGTGTATGAAGCTTCTGAGAAAACAGAGCGTAATGCGACAATGGAATTAATGGGGGCTAATGCAAAATTTAAGTTTGATGTGTATTATGATAATGTAAGCAAAGAACAGTTAAATGAAATAAAATGGGTATTGGCATTGCCAGACAAAACGCAAAAATTAATGCATAAACTAGGTCATGGCAAACCATTAGGTCTTGGATCTATAAAAATAATTATTGACGCTGATGAAAGAAGAGAGTTTGATGGAGAAAATTACACAGTGAAAAAAGAAAGTATAGATGTGGATTCTATGCCGTCGATAATTCAGGAAGATGCTTGGAAACAGATTGCTATATTATGTAATTATAATGCGATGAAAAATTGCGATGTCAGATATCCGTATATTGATATAGAACAGGTAGAAGACAAGGTTAATCAAAAAAAGAATGATTTTGCAGCTCACCAATGGTTTAGTTCTAATAAAGGTAGAGGAAAATATGATCCAAAGCCAATGACATTAGCTAAGGTGACGGAAAAAGAAGCATTAAATTTAAAAGTATATGTGCCATATCAGTTAGATGATAATAGTAGGAATAGAGGTCAAAGAAGTGGTGGAAAAGGAAAAGGCTACAGAAATAGTAAAAGAGGATATTAAAATACAGTCAAAAAAACTATGAAAAATAGTGTTGATTTGTAATTGAATATGTATAAGAAATACGGGGTTGTAAATTTTCACAGCCCCGTTAAAACAACTTATAAGAATTTTATATTGTAGTAAATTTTTTTATATGATCAGCTCCTTTCTTGTCACATATATAGTTTTTAGAAAATTAATCTGATAGTTAAATCTTTGTCCATAAAATCACCTCTTTTCTATGTGATGAAGTTTAATATACAATTATTTTGCCTGGAAATTTTGGAAAAAACATATGTATTCACCCCCTTAAATTACGATAAAAATTATTGATTATTAAAAAATTAAACTTATTACTATTTCTTTAAGCATTTGTGCTCCTCCTTTGATTGAATCTTTGTATAGTTAAAAATGTTACATTATAATTGGAATTAATGTTTTTGGAAAAATCATTTATATCACCTCACTTTTTTATAATATTATTTTTATTCTAATTACTTATACGACATAGTTTAAATTTTTTTAGCGGAAAATTATTTTTTTTTGCTTAAAGCCGTGGCTGCCAATAATATAGGAACTACCGGAATTGTAATAACCATAAAATCACCTCTTTTTTTATTTTAATAATTACATTTCAATGTTTCTTATTACTTATACGATGAATTTTAAAGCTTTTTAGTGAAAAAATAATTTTTTGGAACATTTTATTGTTTAATAGGTTGTTGTGTTTATTTATATAAACGATATTAGTAATAATAGAAAGTGATATACATTTCTTTTTAAAAGTGGTAAAATTGATTTTGTAGATGTAGTAATGTTTTTAGAAAGGTGGAGAAAAATGGGAGTACATATATTGTCTGTTTTAGGAACAAGTCTTTATGAGCCAGTTGTATATAGTGGAGAAAATAAAAATGAAATCGAAAGCGATTTTATTCAATGTGCACTTGTTAATGAATTTTACAATGAAGTTTTAGATGGTGGGAAGGTTACTATATTCGTAACGGATAGGTCATATGAACTTAATTGGGATGATAGAACATACAATGCAAAAGAAGAACAATTTGCGGCGAACTGGTTTAGTGAAAGGAAAAATGAAGTTGCAGAGGGGGTTGAGAAAAAAGGTTTAAAAACAACTTTAGAAGATTTATTTCCCCTTTTAAAAGAAAAGGTTGAATTGGTAAAAATACCTGACATGAAAACAGAGGGCGAGATATGGGATGTTTTTAACAAAATATATAGTGCTATTAATGAGAATGATGATATAGTGTTTGATATTACACACAGTTTCAGATCAATTCCTATGCTTGCCGTTACAGTTATAAATTATGCAAAAATAGTAAAAAAGTGTCATTTGAAAGGCGTGTATTATGGTGCATACGAAGCTGCTCAAAATAATGAAAATAAAAAAATAGCACCTATAATTAATCTAACTGCATTTAATGAGATACTTGAATGGACATATGCAGCAGATGCATTTATGACTTATGGAAATGTTGGAAAGTTTAATCAGGTTTATCTTGATAAAATGAAGAGTGTGCCTGAAGAACAGAGAAGAGAATGGGGACCGATTAAGCAGATAATAAAAGATATGGATAATATAGCACTTGGAATTTCTACTTGCAGGGGAGCAGATTCCATGAAAACAAAAGGCAATAATAAAAGTGATAATAGTGTAAAACAGGCATATCAAAAACTGAAGAGAGATATGGGCAAAACGGAGCAGGTTAGGGGAAGAGAAATTGTACCCATGACAAATCTTTTATCACATGTTGCAGATAGTTTTGAGTCATTTGATAAACAGAAGGATTATGAAATAGGATGTGAAATTATTAAATGGTGTATAAAAAATCATATGATTCAACAGGGATACACATCATTGGAAGAAACTATTAAGACTTATGTATGTGAATTATATGATTTGGATGATATTAAAATAGAAAATCGTCAGGAATTAGTTAGCTTAATATTTACCGGTGCTGAAAAACAGTCGATTGATAACAGAGATGATTTTTTTAGAAAGATGGTGGAAGAAGATAAATTTTTCAGTAATGCTTATTGTACTAAATTTGATGATAAACAGAAATCAATTGCAGAAAAAATGATAAAAGAATTGCCGGCTGAATTATTTATACTTGTAAGTCAGGTGAAAAAGTATAGAAATGATATAAATCATATGGGATTTAATGAGAGTCCGAGAGATTCAAAAAAGCTAGAAGCTAAGCTAAAAGAGTTTTATGATAGGCTTGAGAAAATTATAGAAGGATAATGTATAATAGAAGAATAAGTTCTCCATATAAAAGAAAGTTTAATAGGAGAGCTTATTCTTAAATTAAGATATTTCATTAAATTTTATTTATTGATTTTAAAAGGAATATTTTTGTCTGTTACAAAAATACAATTGCCTGAGCGACCACATTCACCTAACAGCTTAACATCTGAATATAATGATTGCAAGCTATTTATTAAGGTTACTTGTTTTTCTAAATTTGTATTTCCGATAATAATAAGTGTTTTTTTGTCGGATACTAATTTTTTAATATGTTCCTTAATATTTTCGCATTCATTTTTTATTTGGTTTGTGGTTTGATAATCATGAACATAATTTTCAGGTTCATAAAAATGTAGGTCGTGTTTGGATATTTTGTATTTGTTTATTAAGCTGGTCCAATTCCAGTTATTTTTTTTCTTTCCTATAAAAATAATTTGTTTATATGGAGAGTTTAAAATGAGCATATTTTGGGTATTAATGCTTTCAAATGCATTCTCAATATATTTTTCTTTCATACATTTTGCTACATAATTTATATAATCCTGCAGCAGTTTTTTATCTTTATCAATTTTTGTAAGTAAAAAAACGGTTTCTTTGTTTTGAGTGTCAGCGTTTCTAAGTGCATGGGCGGTTGTGTTACGCATATTTTTTCCGGCTTTATAATAACGGACTAATTTTTCTGCATATGAATTTTCTTTTGCAAGCTGTTGTAATTTGTTTATAGCATCGTTTCTTGTGTTTTCATCAGAAATCATAGATTCTGTTATCTGGAGTTTATTAGGTGTGTTCTTCAAAGTGATATATGTAATATATGATTTTAAACATTCTTGTATGGTTATTATTGCCAGACCATATCTACGCTGTTCAAAAAACCATTCGCTAAGTTTTAATTGCATATACGCAATTTTATAGTCTGAATGAAGTTCAAACTGTTTTTTCATTAATGATGATATTTTTGTAAGAGCATCTTTTTCAAGGACATTGTATCTTTTATCATCATAATTTGAGTTTGAAAGTTTATATACGGATTTGGTTAAAAGATTATAATTATTGGTATTGCTTGCCCATTCAAAAATTTTTAACCAATTGTTTATGTCAATGTTATTTTTTAGGCAATGGTTTATTCCCTCAACACTGCCATAACTGTTCATTTCGTTTAAACCATTAATCCAGTTCATCATAGAAAGCAGATAATTCATATTTATTACAGGCGTGTGTTCTAACTGTTCCTCCCTTTTTAGCTCGAACATTCCATAATAAATAGCAGATACATTAACTTTTCGCTCGGAAATACGCATAAAATAATTTATAATTAAAAAATTATATATTGGCATTGAACGGAAAGAGTGTGTTATATCTAGTAATAGATCGTGTTCTAATTCAATAGGCATATAATTTTCAATAGAACATAATTTGCGGTAGTTATAAAAAGCCTCATCCTCGGTTGTGCCATATTGTGTAATTAAAATATGCACAGAAATATCATTTTTATTCGATAAAAAAGTTTCTATCTCTCTCTCAAGTGGATGTAAAAAATCCTGAAAAGCCTCTATTTCTTTAACAGAAGATTTTCTGTTAAGAGTGGCAGTTTTCTTTTCAAGTTCATAGTAGTAAATAAGTTTACTTTCGTCGGTCGCTTTATTGTTTATACAGTATCCCAAAATATCACTCCAGCAAGAATGGACAGTACCTACAAGGAATATTTGGTCTATATCATTTTTTTGTAATTTATGATAAGTTATTATCGCTTCAAATAAGAATGGAGTTTTAAATGATTCCGGGCAGTTGTCAAATTTATATTCGGTGGTAGGATAATTAAAAGTATTTTCCTGTTGATCGTTTTTGGGTCGATTTCCTCCTAATGATGCAATCAATGTTTTCATAAAATGCAGCTCCTTTCTAAAAATAAATACTATTTAAGCGAGAATTTTAAAGTCGCCTAAAAGTTCTTTATATTCTTTTTTAAATTGTGATATATTAGCGTTACTAACTTTTTTGTTTTCGATTTTATCAAAATAAGAAATTAGAATTTTGGCTGAAACTGGAAATTCAATTGTTTTTTCATTGCCATTTTCTAATATGTCATTATAAGTGTGAATTTCAGAATTATATATTTGCAAAGGTGTTCGGCATTTATCTATTAAAATGTAGTCTGAAAATGGAAAATAATACGCATCTAGTATATGTGGTGGAAAACATTCTTCATTATAAGATTTGCCTGACATAATAAGGCTTATTAGTGTATCCGTGTAAAAAATACAATAGTATAATTTTCTTACGGCATTATATTTTTTTCCTTGGTGGCTCAAAAAATCAAGAATACTATTGCTGAATTCCTGTAAGGAATTTAAAATAAAATTTATTTCTTCAATATCGTATTTATCATTTGATTGAAGTGCAGTGTTACTTTCTAAAGATGATAAATTATTGTCATTTTCTTCAGAATTTGAGTAGGAGTCATAAGAAACTACATCCCAATTTCGTTTGTTTTTTTTATAATAATCATATAAAAAATTAGTAATGCTTGTTTCTAAGAAAGTAGTAAAAGCAGCCTTTGATTTTTTGGGGTTATATTTATCTATCAATAAATATCCCTTAACAATACATTCTGATAAAATGTCTTCATGATCATAATTGGACAGATTATTGAATTGATTGTTAATTTTTGAAATGATAAGAGGGGTATTAAAATAGCTGTATAAGAGCTCCCCAATATTTTCGCGAATGGTTAAGCGGTTAGCATTGTCGAATTTAGCGTCTAAAGAGCAATACTTGTTTACTAGTAAGTTGAGTTGTTTTTTTATAGCAGAAATATCCTTTGGTTTTGAATTTATCATATGCATACCTCTATTTCTTGATGTTTAACAGTAGTTCCATGTGTTTTAGTGGATCAGCAATATTAGCTTGAGCAAGATGCTGTATTACTCCATCAAGAAGGTAGAGAGAAGTGACATCATAAACTCGCATCTCTTTGCTGACAAAATCTCGTTCTCCATATACAACACAATTTACTTTGACATTGTTTTTCATTTTGCACGCATAGTTTAAAGCCATAATTTGTACGATAGAGAGTGGTTTGAAACCATATGTAACGCAGGCGTATAATTCATCATTATCGGAACAATTTTCAATCAACTTATGAAATGTATCCAGATGGGTTTCAAGCATATTATTATACGCAATAGATATTACATTTAAATAAAATGTTATGTTTTTGGTTTTACACAACTCTGTTAGCTCTGTTCTAAGTTCTTCCGTGTTGTCAATAGCATTCTGATAATCTGCCTGAATACAAATAATTTCTATTGATTCGCCAGCAGTCACATATCCCTGTATTGCTGTCAAAATGGGAAAAGCAATTTCCTTGTTATAGTTTAGTTTTGAATTGTCGACTGCCTGATATACTCCTTTATGCAGACTGTCTCTTGCCTGAAATGGGCTGACTGTTATAAATTTTTTCATATAAATAATCACCTGTCCTTTTTTGATTTGTTTATTTTCTGTTGTATTTATTTTATCATGTAATGCTATAAATGTCCAAGTTTTTAAATGCTTAATATAGGAAAATATACTTCAGGAAACTTCATAGTATCACCTCCGTTTTTGGTTTTAGAAATCTAGGCATGGAGTTCACTGTTTTTTCTGCTCTTTTGCCAGTTGAATGAAATTGTTTGTTGCTGCTCATACCATAAAGTATGAACAGCAGTAAACAAGCTTTATTTAAATATAATTTTAATTAAGATTTCACCTATCATATAAAACACCTCCTCATATAAAATCAAAAAATTGGAATTAATAGACAATTAAATCAAAAGGTGTAAGTTTTATAAACATATTGTTTCACCTCCTTTTACAGAGTGACGGTAAGTAGTAGTGTGCATTGAATAGAAAATGTCCATAAGTAGTTCAGGATACATGTATTTTACCTCCTTAGAAAAATTCTGTTAATGCCAAAAGGCATGTTTTGATGGCTTTTAAGATTTTTTTGTCAGTTTTATCGGTTACTTCAGTTTCTAAAACTCGAAATGTTTTTTTTATTACTTTTTTCTTATGTGGTGTTGTTTTGTCAATTGTTATAGTTTTACTTGTCATATTTTTGCTCCTTATCTCTGAAATTAAAGTTTTAATAGTGTTGTTAGTATTGTTGGTAATGGTGCAACCATTAAAATCACCTCTTTTCACCTTGTTGTTGATAGTTGTGTGTTTCTGTTTCTGATTACTTATACGGTGTAAGTTGATTTTTTTTAGTGAAAAATTAATTTTTTTTGTTGATAGTTATGTATTTATGTTTCTAAGTATTTATACGATATACTTTTGAATATTTAAGTGGTAATAAAAAATAATTGAGAGAAAAGAAGATTACATATTAATAGGAACATCACTTTACAACTTTTTTCAAAAAAGAAATCGTACAGGGCTTTCTGGTGTATAATGAATTTGAACTATAACATTAAGAAAGAAAGTG
>ERZ773252.1660-NODE-1660-length-21087-cov-4.828785_pt1 | contig 21087 bp, 21 predicted proteins | sample MGYA00580517_ERZ773252 | MGnify/ENA primary metagenome ERZ773252 (study PRJEB29015, sample SAMEA2737766) | human gut metagenome | biome: human gut; feature: human-associated habitat; material: faeces | place: China | collected 2012 ...
TTGTTAATAGATGTAAATTACTGACATGTATCAAAAATGTATCAAAAAATTTTTGACGTTTTTCAAAATGCCCAAATCCTTAGATATATGGTCACTTTTTAAGAGGTGTTAGCCAGAGAAGGTTATTCCCACTCAATCGTAGCCGGCGGCTTACTGGTAATATCATACACAATACGGTTTACGCCGACAACCTCATTTACGATACGGCTGGAAGCCTTATCAAGTACCTCATACGGAATGCGCGCCCAGTCAGCGGTCATGAAGTCGCTGGTGGTTACGCCGCGCAGCGCGAGTGCGTAATCATAGGTGCGGCTGTCGCCCATAACACCTACGGTGCGGGTGTTGGTCAGAACTGCAAAATACTGGTTGATCTCCTTATCCAGACCTGCATTTGCGATCTCCTCGCGGAAGATTGCGTCTGCCTCACGCAGAATGTCGCACTTCTCCTTGGTGATCTCGCCGGTAATACGGATGCCGAGACCCGGGCCCGGGAACGGCTGGCGCATGACGAGCTGCTCGGACAGACCAAGCTCGAAGCCGAGCTGACGAACCTCGTCCTTGAACAGCATGCGCAGCGGCTCGATGATCTCCTTGAAGTCCACAAAATCCGGCAGACCGCCTACGTTGTGGTGGCTCTTGATGACAGCGGCATCGTCCTTGCCGGACTCGATCACGTCCGGATAAATGGTGCCCTGTGCCAGATAGTCGATCTTGCCGACCTGCTCGCCAATCTGCTTGCCCATCTTCTCAAACGTACGGATGAACTGTGCACCGATGGCCTTGCGCTTGTCCTCCGGATCGGTCAGACCCTTGAGAGCGCCGAGAAATGCGTCCTCCTCGTTCATGCGGATCAGGTTGATGTCCCACTTGGAGAAAGCTGCCTCAACCTCATCACCCTCGTTCTTGCGCATCAGACCGTGGTCTACGAATACGCAGGTCAGCTGATTGCCTACTGCCTCAGCCAGCAGAGCAGCTGCAACCGAGGAGTCAACGCCGCCGGACAGCGCCAGCAGAACCTTGCCGTCACCGACCTTCTCGCGGATGGCCTTGATGGAGCTGTTCTTGTAGTCGCCCATGGTCCAGTCGCCCTTTGCATGGCAGACCTCGTACAGGAAGTTCTTCAGCATGAGCGAACCGTTCTCGGTGTGGTTTACCTCCGGATGATACTGTACGCCGTAGAAGCCGCGCTTCTCGTCAGCGATGGCAGCGGTCGGGCACATATCGGTGTGAGCGACCAGCTCGAAGCCCTCCGGCACCTTTGCCATGTAGTCGCCGTGGCTCATCCAGGAAATGCCCTGCTCCGGCAGACCCTTGAACAGCTTGCAGTCCGTGTTGTAGAAGGTCTCGGTCTTGCCGTACTCGCGCGCCGTATCCTCCTGTGCTGCAGTTACCTCGCCGCCGAGGGTGTGCGCCATAAGCTGACAGCCGTAGCAGATGCCCAGAACCGGTACGCCCAGCTCGAACAGAGCCGGATCACACTTCGGGGACTTTTCCTCGTAAACGCTGTTCGGACCGCCGGTAAAGATGATGCCGATCGGATTGAGCGCCTTGATCTCCTCAATCGAGGTCTTATAGGGCTTGACCTCACAGTAAACATTATGTTCGCGGACGCGTCGTGCAATCAGCTGATTGTACTGACCGCCGAAGTCGAGCACCAGAACAAGCTGATGATTTTCCATCGCCAATCTCCTTTCTGTTTTCCCAATGTATATATAATAGAATTATGCCACATTTCTGCGTTTTCGGCAAGGGCTTTTGCGGAATTTTCCGTTTCCCGACAGGAAGAAAACATACACGAACCGGAATTCTGCCGATCCGGTATAAAATTTAACAGCCGCGTGCATACTTTCCGATAGAAGAAACGACCGGAAAGGGTGAAGGATTTTGAAAAACAGGCAGATTCGCATCATTGCGGTGCTGCTCGCAACCGTGCTCGCCTATGCGGGACTGATCGGCGCTGCCGCCGTAACCGCGCAGGCGGCGGACAATGCACCGGTGGTGCAGCCGGTCACAGCGCAGACCTGCGTGGATATCGCCGTGGAGGCTGAACTGTCCGCGGCCGACGCAGATAACGACGTGGTGCTCTATCAGCTTACCGAAAAGCCGCGGCTGGGCACAGCGAAGATCGAGGGCAGTACCTTATATTACACACCGGGCCGCAAAGCCGGACGCGACAGCTTCCACTATACCGCCGTGGATGCCGAGGGAAACACAGCGCAGCCTGCCGCTATCACGATTGAGATTAAAAAGAATAAGACCGGACTCACCTACTCGGACATGGACGGTGATCCGGCACATTACGCGGCGATCTATCTGGCGCAGAAAGGCGTAATGACCGGAGAAACCATCGGCAGCTGTGCGTTTTTCCATCCCAGCCGAGCGGTAACACGCAGTGAGTTCATCGCCATGACAGCCGCCGCGGCAGATCTGTCCGTTGAACCGACAGACCAGACCGACTTTGCGGATGACAGCGGACTTTCCGCGTGGGCCAAGCCGTATATCAGCGCCGCAGCCGCAAACGGACTGGTCAGCGGCTACGCGACCGTCTCCGGCGTGAGTGAGATTCGCGGCGAGAAAACCATCACAACGGCCGAGGCAGGCGTGGTGCTCGACCACCTGCTTGACGGCACGCTGAGCGGTGTGCAGTACGCTTGGTCGATGTCCGACCATTCTCCGCAGGATTGGGCACAGCCGGCAATCGCTCGGCTGGAACGTGCCTCCGTACTCACCGCTGCACAGGCACAGAACCCAGAACACCCGCTCGACCGTCGAACGGCGTGCGAAATGCTGTACCGCGCACTGATTTTGCTGGATTCTTGACGAAAATCAGCAGCAGTGTTACAATAGTGCAGGGAGAAGCTCGGACTTCTCCCTGCTTTTTTCTGATTTTGAAAGGACTGTATTCGTTTGCAGCAAATTGATTTTTCTCAGGGCAGCATCCGCCGCAGGATACTTGCGGTGGCCACACCGATGCTCATCGCGCAGTTGCTCAACCTGCTGTATAATATTGTAGACCGCATTTATATCGGCAAAATCCCCGGCGAGGGCACGCTTGCGCTGGCAAGTATCGGCTTGTGCTTCCCCTTTGTGACGCTCATTACCGCGTTTGCCAATCTGTTCGGACTGGGCGGTGCTCCGCTGTGCGCGATGGCGCGCGGCAAAGGCAACCGGGAAGGCGCACAAGGCATCATGGTCAACGCCGGCTTTATGCTGCTGCTGAGCGGTGCCGTGCTGACCGTGCTCGGCATCGCGTTTCATCGCCCGCTGCTCTACCTGTTCGGCGCCAGTGAGGTGACGTACCCGTATGCGTCCTCGTACATCGTGATTTACTTGATCGGTACGCTGTGCGTCATGCTGTCGCTCGGTCTCAATCCGTACATCAACTGTCAGGGCTTTGCCCGAACCGGCATGCTCACCGTGGCGCTCGGCGCGGCAGCCAACATCGTGCTCGACCCGATTTTTATCTTCGCACTGCACCTCGGCGTGCGCGGCGCTGCTATCGCGACCGTGCTGTCGCAGCTTCTGTCTGCTGCATGGGTGGTCAAGTTCTTAACCGGCAAAAAAGCCGAGCTAAAGCTGGATTTCCGTGGTTTCCGGCCGGACTGGCGGTGTATTCAGCGCATTACCGTGCTCGGCATTGCCAGCTTCGTCATGTCGTTTACGGATATGCTCGTGCAGGTGGCGTGCAATGCTACTCTACGCAATTTTGGCGGCGACCTTTACATCAGCGTCATGACTGTACTTAACTCCGTGCGCCAGATCGCACAAACGCCGGTGCTCGCCATCGCGGATGGTGCATCTACCGCCATCAGCTACAACTATGGCGCGAGACTGTACAGGCGCACCCGGGACGCCATCCGGTTTATGACACAGATTGCTATCGGATATACCATGCTTGTCTGGATACTGGTCTCTCTTTTCCCTGCCCTGTTCATCCGCATTTTCAATCAGGACGCGGAACTGGTCGCGGCGGCTGTTCCGGCGCTGCACATTTACTTTTTCGGCTTTGTAATGATGGCGTTCCAGTATTCCGGTCAGAGCACGTTCCGCGCACTGGGTCGGGCGAAATACGCGGTGTTCTTTTCGCTTTTGCGCAAGGCGTTCATTGTTGTGCCCCTGACTTTGCTGCTGCCGTACTGCTGGAATCTCGGTGTGAGCGGCGTATTTGCGGCAGAGCCGGTGTCCAACTGCATCGGCGGTCTGGCGTGCTACTTTACCATGCGGCATGTGGTGATGCCGGAGCTTAAAATGGAGAATTGAAGATGGAGGATGGAGCATGAACTTCAAATTGAATCTCATGCTCATTCCATTTACCGTCCCTCGGACGGCATTCAATTATCTCCCTTCGTGCGACACCATAATTCTCAATTTTCCATTCCGACTCGCTAAGAGCCGCCTGCGGTGGTTGCTCGCTGGACGCCCACTGCGGTGGGTGTCTCCATTCTCAATTATTATATAAGTACACTCGAAAAAGGAGTCGGACAAATCCGGCTCCTTTTTCTGCATTGCGAGGGGAAATCAGCAGCACTTTCGCTGGAAGGACTTACAGTCGGTGCACTGATCCATCGTTGGATTAGCCTCGTGCGTGCCAACGGTAATGCTGTCCAGCGCACAGTAAGAAGCGGTCGGACAATGGTTTGCGCACTGCTCCACCGTACAGTGAATGGACTTGTTGCAGCGATCGTTACTCATAGAGAATGACCTCCTTTTGTGATTTCGGTAATATTATCTCACTCGTTTCCACAAATTATACTTTGGAATTGCGGAAATGCTTTCCGTTGTGCTATACTAAAACAAAAAACATTACAATAAAGGTTGTGACATTCATGCAAAAGGGAGATTCCGCGAAGCTCAAGCTGCTGCTGGCAGGCATTTCAGCACGGCTGACCAAAAACCGCGATTTTTTTGTGCAGGCAGACTGCACCCTGGTTTCCGGCAAAAAGAAATTTGACGCAAAGCTGTCCCGCGCGGACGAGGACTACACGCTGCATTTTCAGGGCAGCGACCGCCGCGTAGACGCGGCTGAATTCTGCGCCTTCTTTGCCGAACAGGCTGAGAAATACGACGAGAGCGTGCTCACCTATACCGAGCGCAGCACGGTCGTTACGCTGTCCGTGACGGCACGCGGCGTACAGATGAAGCAGGCCGAGCGCGAAGCGACCGCCGAGGAAAAGGCGGCTGCCGCTAATCCGCTGCTCGACAGCGGCCGGCAGTACCTCATCCGCGTCGATCAGGCGGCGGCACTGCTGCGCGAGATCGGCATCCTGACCGCAGACGGCAAGCTGAAAAACGACATGATCCGCAAGTACAATCAGATCGACCACTACGTTGAGCTGGTTGCGCCCATGTTTGAGCAGGACGACAGCGATGAAATTGTGCTGCTGGACTGCGCCTGCGGCAAATCCTACCTCAACTTTGTCATGAATTACTACATCCACGAGGTACTGCATCGCCGCTGCCGTGTCATCGGCGTGGACATCAAGGAGCACGTTATCGATGAGAGCCGTGCGATGGCGAAGCGTCTCGGCTATCACAATATGACGTTCATCTGTGCGGATCTGCGGACGTATCAGCCGCCAAAAAACGTTACCGCTGTGATTTCGCTGCACGCGTGCGATATTGCGACCGACCTCGCGCTCGGTACGGCAATCCGCGCCAAGGCGAAATACATCGCGTGCGTGCCGTGCTGCCACAAGGAGCTGCTCGATCAGTACACCATGCCCGGACTCGAGCCGCTGACCAAATTCGGCGTATTCAAGGCGCGCTTTAACGATGTGCTGACCGACAGCATGCGTGCGCTCAAGCTGGAAGCCGAAGGCTACAAGGTTTCTGTCGTTGAGTATATTTCGCCGCTCGATACCCCGAAGAACCTGCTCATCCGCGCAACGCGCACCGGCAAGGTGAACAACCGCGCGAAAGCCGAGTACGACGCTGTGCGCCGCACGCTCGGCACGACCTCGGAGCTTGACCGCCGATGCGCGGAACTCGACAACGAGTTTTTCGTCACCGATGAGGACTTGATGGGTTAATTCCCCTGTTTGCGTTTTCCATGTGCATTTCAGACAATCTGCCGGATACGCTCTTACTCTTTGAGCAAATCTGCATTACAATTTTTGTATGCTCTCACGGAGGTAATACCTGTGAAACCACCCGACAAAGGCCTGCTGCTCTCGTCGCGTGTGGACTTTACCATTCCGTCTCCGTTTGCGCGGGAGCACCTGTATTACCTTATCCAATACAGACGCTATCAGTGCGTGCCCGGCTATGAGATCAAGCGGGATTTTCTGGATATGTACCTGTGCGCGTATGTGCGCAGCGGTTCGCTGCACGCCTTCTGCGGAGAGCAGAGCGCGGACGCTGCTGCCGGACAGCTTATACTCATGGATTGCCGCCTTCCCCACCGGTACTGCGCCACCGAGCCGACCGAGCTTCTCTGGTTTCACTTTTCCGGCGGCGAAAGCGCAGCTTCAACAGTGCAAGCCATTTTCCCCGCGTATTCCGCAGCCGTGAAAAAATGACGCCGAGCAAATTCCACTCCATGAACTTCTGATGTTAATTTCTGCATAGAACAGGTTAATTCCCTGACGTGACTCTGTGTAATTTTGTTCTATAATAGAGACATAAAGAGAGCCGTGAAGAACAAAAGGAGGCACAGCTCATGGAGAAGAAAACGATTTCGGCAGGTATCATCGGTGCGGGCGGCTTTATCGGTCAGGAGCACCTCAAGCGGCTGACCAAGCAGATCGACGGCGCTGTTGTCACCGCATGGGACAGCGTTCATGCCGAGGTAACCAGCAAGGCCATCGTCGCCGGCAAGCCGGTATTCTGCGAAAAGCCGCTGACAACCACCAAGGCGGACTGCGCCGAGATCGTCCGCAATGAGCAGGCCGCCGGCAGGAATTTGATGCAGGTCGGCTTTATGCGCCGCTATGACCCGGATTACTGCAAGATCAAGGCCATTCTGGATTCCGGTGAGCTGGGCAAGCCGCTGATGGCGCACTGCATCAGCCGCACGCCGCGCATCGCAGCCGGATTTACCAACGCCATGCAGGTGACCAACGTGCTCATCCACGAGATTGACCAGTTCCGCTGGCTGTTCGGCGAGGAGCTTGTCCGCGGTCAAATGCTGGCGGCACGCAACACGAAGTTTGCAGCTGACGGTCTGAACGACCCGCGGCTGGCGCTCATGTGGACCGAGAGCAACATCCTGATCGACGTAGAATGCTCGGTCAACAGCTATTACGGCTACAAGATCGGCATGGAAATTGTATGTGAAAAGGACACGATCCGTCTGCCGCTGCCCGCAGAACCGATCGTCCGTTCGCGTCTCAAGGTTGGCAACGAGATTATGGACAACTGGGCAGAGCGTTTCCCAAAGGCTTATGATAACGAGCTGCAGCACTGGAGCAACCATCTGCGCAGCATTGAGCCGACCGCAGGTCCGGGCAACAAGGACGGCTTTGCAGCCTGCTGCATCGCGGATGCAATGATCGCATCGCAGACCTCGGAAAAGGTAGAGACCGTAAACTTTGAGATGTAAATGCAAGGAGTAATTGCTGAAATTTGGTATGATCGGCGGCGGGCTTGGTTCGTACATCGGCAAATTCCACCGCTGGGGCGCTATGCTGGACGATTCCGCTGAGCTGGTCTGCGGCTGCTTCTCCCGCAGTATGGACAGAAACCGCGCGACCGCTGAGGCGTATCATCTGCCCGACACCAGCCGCGTATATGCAGATTTCCGTGAAATGGCAGATAAGGAGTCCGCGCGTGAGGACGGTATTGATTTTGTCTCCATCATGACGGCAAACGATACGCATTACGAAATCGCAAAGTGCTTTCTTGAGCATGACATCCACGTTATATGCGACAAGCCGCTTGCGCTCCGCACCGAGGAAGCCGAGGAGCTTGCCCGCATTGCGGAGGAGCGCGGTCTGCTGTTCAGCATAACGTATTCGTACACTGGCTATGCATTCATCCGTCAGGCGCGTGAGATGATCTGCGCAGGCGCAATCGGCGATATTCTGCATGTCCGTGTGCAGCATCCGGAGGACTGGGTCATTTCCAGTGCGGTTGACGGCAAGGTGGACACCTCGGCATGGCGTTTTCAGCCGGAAAAGGTCGGTTCTTCGCTGTGTACAAACAATCTCGGCACATATGCAGAGCAGATGGCGCAGTTTACCGGCCTGCACGTCAAGCACGTGCTGGCGATGATGGACACCTATCCGCGTGATCTGCCGCTCGATACCAATGTAAACGTGCTGATGGACTTCGGGAGGCGGCGTAACCGGTACGCTCTGGGCATCCCAGATTGCGATTGGACACGAGTGCGACAGCGGCATCTACGTCATCGGCACCGAAGGCTCGCTCGAATGGACCGCGACCGCTGAGGCGTATCATCTGCCCGACACCAGCCGAGTCAGCGGCTGTCCGCTGGTGCAGACTATCTGCTCGATGCCAGCACGCGGCTTTCCCGCGTCGGTGCAGGCCATAACGAAGGCTTTATCGAGGCGTTCTCGAATATTTACCGTTCGTTCTGTAATGTGCTCTCCGACCGCAAGGCAGGTCGTGAGAACACGACCGACACCTTTCCGACTGTGGAGGAAGGCGTGCTCGGCGTTCGCTTTGTCGAGGCCTGTGTGCGCAGCCATACGGCCGGAGGCGTCTGGATAGACGTATAAAGCAGCCCCATCCCTCTTTGACGGAAGTCCCCCTGTATTGAAGGTACAGAGGGACTTCTTAATGTAACACCCCGGAAAATCTCCGAATAGATTGATACTGAAGTTGCTTCAATTTTTGTTTGGAGGTAATATACATGGCTGAAAAAGTTTGCTGCCCGGGTCCGATCGGCGGCAATAACGGCAACAGTGCAGGCGGCTTCCGCGAAGCGGTCTGCGTCCACACCAAAAAGGTTTACGACTCCTGCCGCAGTAAGGAGTGCCTGCGTGACATTCGCGTGTATCTCACCCGCGATGCGCAGGAGCTGATCAATGCCGGTGGCATTGCATCTGTGAAGCCGCGTGAAGCGGAACTGCTCTGTGTTTCTATTGATGTTGAGCGGATTCAGTTTAATCGAGGTTTCTACAGCGTTGATATCCGCTTTTTCTATCGCATTGAATGTGAAATCAGCTGCGTAATCGGTCGTCCGCGTATCGTGGACGGACTGGCGGTATTTGACAAACGTGTTGTACTGTTCGGCGGCGAAGGCGGCGCGCGCATCTTTTCCTCGCAGTATATCGAGGACGGCCGCGATGTGCAGCTGCGGCCTGACAGCAACAAGCCGACTGCGGTCGTAGAGGTCGTTGATCCGATCATGCTGGACGCGCGTGTGGTTGCGCCGGAAACCAGCTGCAACTGCTGCTGTCAAAGCATAAAATGTTATAGGTTTACGAAACGACAAAAAAAGCGCCGTCAACCGACGGCGCTTTCGCATTTTCTTATCAGAATCCCAATCCTTTCAAACCGCTAAGCCCCTTGAGCTGCTTAAGTCCGCCGGAACTGCTTCCGCCACTCGACCTACTCGACCCGCCGGAACTCTTTTTGCTCTTGCTTGCCGCCGAGGACAGCTGCGTATAAACCGGCGATCCCTCGTAAACATACCCCGTCTTTGCGTTCTTGTAATCGCCAATCAGCGACGCAGGATCCACCGGCGTGCCGTCCTTAGTGATCGTCAGATCGAGGTGCGGACCGGTCGAGTTGCCGGTGCTGCCGACATTGCCGATCGTCTGCCCCTGTTTTACTTCCGTGCCGACCGCAACGCTGCTCTGATTCTGCATGTGGTGGTACATGCTCACATAGCCATTGCCATGTGTTACCTCAATCGTCCAGCCGTAACCGGAGACCCAGCCGTTTGCGGTTACCTTGCCACCCTTAACCGACTTGATCGCCGTACCGGCAGGCGCGGCAATGTCAATGGACTTGTGCCAACGCGAGGACGAGGCACCGTTGCTTGTCGCGAACGTGTCACGCGGACCGAACTTACTTGAGATCGTGCCGCCCTCAACCGGGTTTGCGAACTCGCCGCCCGCGTACTGGTACTTTGAAACTGTTGCTGAACCGAACGGGTTCTTCTTCCATTTGCGGTTCGAGCTTTGCCAGAGGTAAGCCTTCTGTGCCTGGGAAAGTCCGTCAATGGATTCCACGGCCGCCTTGGCCTTTGCCTGGCTTACGCCCTTGCCGTCCGTGTCTGCCGCCTTGAGTGCCATCTGGTACAACGCATAGACGCCCGGCGAAATGCCGGCCTCCTTGGCAACTGCCGCCTTGGCCTCCCAGCCGGACAGCTTGTCGTTGTCCGCCACATGCTGCTCGTAGCTGTTGAGCATGGAGCGCAGTTCCTTCTTGCCTGCGTCCTTGAGGTAGCTGTAGAACTTGCGGTCCTTAATCGCTTCCTCGTACTTGGAGATATGGAACGCATTGCCGGAAGCACTGTCGCTGTAAGCGCCGAAAAGCGCATCCTTCTGCGTGTCAGACAGACCGCCGTAACCGTCAAGGATTGTCTGCATAGCCTCACTCTTGCTCATGCCTGACCCCTTGTACTCCTTGTTGAAAGTTGCCATGTCACCGGCAAACTGTACAAAGTCAGTTGCATTTACCGTGCCCTTTACTGCGTCCCAACGCTCCTTGTCGCTTTCGCCCATGGCAGAAACGAGCACATAGTCCGCAAACGCGTTCTTTTCCGCATCCGTGTGTTCGCCGTCCTTGTCATACTCGTCGAGGATGTTCTGCAGCACAGCGTTTTTCGCGTAAAGCTGGTTGTTCTCGCCGTCCTCGTAGTCCTTGGCGTCAACATAGTTGTCCGCAAGCGTTTGCTCAATCACGCTGTCCCACTTGACGAAATCATCAACCGAAATACCGTGCTTAATTGCCTCGGCCGCGTCGTCCTGTCTGGACTCTCGCACATATTGGCTAATATCAAACGCATCCTGAGATGTGTAGTCTGCGGAATCACCGGCTGTGATCAGTTCGCGGTCGAGCGTTTTCTTCTGCATCGGCGTCAGGTCGTTGTTTTCCAGCAGCATTTTGCGGATGGACGCCGCCGCAATCTCCTTGTAATTCTCTCTGCCGTATTTCTCCTTGGCATCCGCAGTGGTTGCCTTCATTGCCTTAATAGCCGCAAATACCGCCTCGGAATTGTCGATAGTGTTGCCATTCTCGTCCTTGTTCCAGCTCATGCGCTGCCGCAGCTCCTCGAATACCTTCGTCTCGTCTGCGTTCAGGCTGTTGTAATCATCATCCGCCCACTCCTGCGCGCCCTGCAGCGACGACTTGCCGAACAGCATAGCCTGCGCCCAATCTCTCGGACTCTGGCCGTACTGCGGGAACTGCAGGATCTTCTCGCCGTTCTTGTCCAGGCTGTAGCTGCCGCCCGCATATACGGTTGCCGCGCCCTCAAGCGCCTTCTTTACAGCACCGCCGCCGAACGGCAGCAGCAGGTACGCCGCCGAGTTGGCCGCGCTCTTTGCCGCGTCAAGCGCAATGCGCTTGTTGTCGTAGCCGTTCTCATATTCCTCTTTCAGATTGCCGAAATCCGGGAAGGCCGCCGAAATCGGCACACGGCCGCCGCCCAGCAGGCCGCCGACAAACGGAACCTGTTCCGCAACATTTTTGCCGAGGTCGAGCGCAATGTCCACACCGGACTTTTTCTTCTTGTCCTTGTCGTCATCGTCGAACGGATCAAAGCCGAACGCATCCGCGATCATGCCGATAGGGTCAAACGCCGAATCACGGCCGGTCAGCTGATGGTAAACCGCGTTGAACAGGTACGCGCCGGTAAATACCTTCGTGTACGCCCACGCCAGTTTTGGTACACTCTGCTTTGCCCTCGGCAGGTCCTTGAACAGATAGGAAAGCTGGTTGTTCACCTCAAGCTGGAACATGGTAAACACCTTGCGGATGGGGTTTACCGAGTTAAACGCGGTCGGCTGCGCGCCCTTGGAGCGGTCCGCCATCAGGTTGGCGGCGAACGCGTCCGCGTTGTCGAACGCCTCCTGCAGGCCCATGCCGTCCTGAATATTCTGCAGATACTTCGCACGCGTTACCACATTGCTGGTAAAGTGGTCGATTGCCTCCATCGGCATGCCGGCAATATCGGAGATTTTGCGCGTCAGTGTCCGGTCGAGGAACTGCGTGCCCTCGCGGTTGGTCAGGAAAACCGAGCCGTCCGTGAATCCGTCGTCCTTCACGGCGCTTTTCACCGTGTCGCGCATGGCTTTGATGAGGTTTGCCGTGCTCACCTCGCCGCTCGCCTGCGTGATCGGGATAAAGTTCGTGATCCACGAGCCGGGGTTCATTGCGATCATGTTCGCCGCCACACGTCCCTCAACGTTCTTTGCTACCGTGTACATCTGTCGGCCGATCATTTCCTCCCAGCCGCGATCAGCGCGCGCCTTCTTGCCCGCAAGGTTGTTGATATACTCGTGCAGGTTGGAAACATAGCCGCCCATGCCCTGCTTCTTCTGGTTGTACAGCTTCTGGATATTATCCGTGTTGGAGTCGTAGGCGTCCTGAATCTTCTGGTGCCGTTCAAGCGCGTTCAGACTGCGGTCGTTGCGGATCTGATTTACCTTCTCGCGCGTGCCCTCGTCCGAAAGCCGGTACCGGAGCGCGTCCTCCAGTGAACGCAGCTGCTGTACGCTGTCCGTCAGAAAGATAACGTCACCGGCGGTTTCAATGTACCGGTCAAAGCCAGCCACCGCGTCATAATCGGTGAGTTCACCTTCACGCTGCAGCAGGTTGCCGAACCACTTCTTGCCCGGCTTGAAGTCGTCCGTAATACCGGCAATATCCGTGCCGATATTTACCGAACTGTCCTTGCCCCAGCCAAAGCTGTAGCGAATACGCGAAAGCAGCGTGTCCGGCTTGTCCTTCACGAAATGCGGCGCATAGTTCTTGCGGGCGCGTACCGGCTCCATGCCGTTGGAAAGCAACGTTTCGTTGAGCGCTTCATACAACTCCTTGTAAATCGCCTGAAACGTTGCCACGCCGTCCGCCACATTCTTCTGCAGTTTGCTCGTCACCTTGATCTTGTTGTTCTTGATGTACTCGGCGGCAACGTCATTCCGTCCCTCAAGCGCCATCTGCACCAGTGCGGATTCGTGCTTGCTCAGGTGCAGGTCTGCCACCTGCTGACGCATGGTGTTCACATAGTTCGTGCGATCCGCAACTGCCTTGTGGACGGGCGTAAAATACTCATCATTCAGCTGTTCCGCGTAGGCGCGGTTGTTCTTGCCGAAAATGTCGTAGCTGTTGCGCTCCATGGTCTCGCGGCTGTACGCGCCAGGAATCTTCTTGTCCTTGGCAAACTCCGCGATCGTGTCCGCCATATCCTCAGCGTTCAGCGAAATAGCCTCGGCGCGTGTCCGCTGGAACTCGCGGATCGGCTGCATGCGGCGGTTCAGCTCCTGCTGCAGCTGATACTGATACAAAACCTCAGTTGGATCATCGCACTGGGTGAACGTGTCCGTTGCGCCGTTCACCATAGCGGCCTGCAGCAGGCTTTCATCTCTCTCAGACAGAGGATTCCGCTTTCTGGATTTCTCAATCTGTTCCTGCACCGGCCGTGCCAGCTCCCAAGCCTCGCGCAATTCGGCAGACTTCACTGCTCGTTCGTGTCTATCCACTTTGCCAAACGTGAACGACCGTTTCTCCTGCAATTTCGTTTGCAGCTCATGCATCGCCTGTTCCTGGCTCTTGCCGTACATCTCATAGTTGCCGAGAGGCTTCGGCTGCTCCTTCTGGTTCTGCCCAAACTGATATTCCGAGTCGTCCAGTGACGGATTCAGCGCTTCCTCAGCGGCGGCCGCACGCTGCTGTTCCGTAGCCACCTCATAGGTGCCCGGTTCAGCAATCCGCTGTGCGTTCTCGGCTTCCACACGGTGGATACCTTCCGCGCCGGTCTCGTTGTTACGGAAAAACGCATTGTAACTGCCGTCCGGATTCTGGCTCAGCACCTCTCCCACATTACCGCGGTCTGCCGTGCGAATCATGTCGTTCTGCACCTGTTCGGCCTGCTGCACCGTTGCCCTGTCATACACCCCGCCGGTCTCCGCCTGCTGTTCCTCCGCGAAATGCTTTGCAAGCTGGCTCTGTAGCGCGTATTCTTCTTCCGGTGTCCGATAGCTGCTTTCCGCACGCTGTTCGGTCTCTGTATCGAGCCGAGGCTTAATCTGGCCGTCCTGCCATGCGTTCACCTGTCCGGTGCGCTGGTTGAGGTATTCCGCCGCCTGTGCGCGCTGTGCAAGGCTCATGCGGTTATTGAGATCAGCGTCATAATTCGCGGTAAGCTCCGCATTCTGTGCAACCTGCTGCGTCATAAGGCCGGAAATCTTGTCGGCCATCTTGTTCTGCGCGGTCTGCACCGCACGTTCCCGAATTGGTCCTTCCGGCAGCTTAAGCGCCGCCTGCAGCTCGCTGTCGAGCTGTACAAGCTGCTGCACCTGATTGTAATCGTATGCATCAACGGCATTCATACGCTCCGTATCTGTTGCCGCTCTCGAACCGACCGCGCCCGCCGTGCCAAACACCAAACCGCCGAACGCACCGCCCGCGGCGCTCTGGGCAAGCTCCTGCAGGCTGAACTTTGCGTCCGGATCGTTTGCCGCCAGATCCGCAACATAGTTGAGGAAATAGCTTGCGCTTTCCTCTGTCGCCTCCTCACCCATCTGGATGAGGATATTTTTTACGGCATTCACGCCGCCGGAGTGCAAAATCTTGCTCATCTGGCCGAGCGGCAGTCTTTCGGTTGCCGCCTCGATCGCACCCGAGGTCAACCCTCGCGCCAGCGACTCCCGCGCACCCTTGCCCTGCTCATTCAGCTCAAACGAGCGCTGGCCGGCCGCCTGTCCGCCCATCATGATCGAGCCGACCGCCGGACCGACGACCGGAATCGCACTTGCCGCCATCACCGGCGCATTGCCCGCAAGGGAAATGCCCTGTTCGGTCAGCCAGCGCGGCGCAGGCGCTAAACCGGCCGCGGCGTTTGCCTGTGCCTCGTTCGCCTCGCGCAGCATGCGCTGAGACCATTTGTTCGGATCTACGCCCTTGTTTACGGTCAGCTCGTTCTTGCGCTTGCGGACCTCCTGCAGCTGATCGTAAATCGCCTGATAGTCTGCCGGAACCGAGCCGTCCGCTGCTGTGCTGTTCATGCCCTGCAGGGTGAGTTCAAGCGTCTGCTCCTGCTCCTCAAGCTGGCGGTATTCCTCGTTCTGGCGGCTCTCCTCCACGTTCGCGCTCGCCTGCCGCGAGGTGTCCACGAGGGACGGCAGCGATGCGATCCACCGCTTGCCGACTGCCTCCATGCTGTTGCCGAGACGGTCCGCCGCGTGCCGCAGATCAATGTTTTCCTGCACATACGCAAGCGTGTTTTCGTCCGCACCGGCGGCTTTCAGCCGGTTCATGATATCATCCGCGTTGTCGCGCGGCTGATAGGTAAGGCCGTACCGCTTCATAATGCGGTACATTTCATCGGAAAGCTCATGACGGGCCCTGTCGCGGCTCTGCGTGTCCTCGCTGCTCCACGTCTCATCCGAGCGGTTAAACAGGTCATGCATCGTCTTGTGTGCATTGTAGCCGGTCTGACCGCTGAAATAGTCCTCATCCAGTCCCTGTGCCGCCTGCATGGCGGTCGGGTAGACGGTTGCCTTGTCTGTCTTACCCATCACGCCGGAAGTATGCAGTAACTGTGTTGCCTGATTCAGCCGTTCGGTCGGCTTGCTACCGTAGGCCATGCGCACGCCGGCAGTCATTTCGTGGCCGTACTTATCAAAAGAGGCGCCGGTCTGCGGGTTGTAGTCATAACCGAGCTTGCGCCGCAAGGCGTCGTTCTGCGCGTGCAGCTGTGCCTTCCTGTTCTGATCGTTGGTCCTGTGCCAGTCCATGGAGTTCTTGAGAAACTGCGTCAGCATCGGGTTGCCGTCTCCGCTGCTCTTAGTGGCTGTAGATACGTTCTGCCGCGGATTGCGCCGCTGCTGTGCGGCCTGCTTGGCAGAAAACCGGTTCACATTCGCAATGCTGGAACTCTGTGCACTGTTCAGCAGCTGCTGAGGACTTCTCAGGCCGAACGAATTCTGCTGTGTGCTCTGCGTTCTCTGTACAACCGGCGTGCTCCTCTGCGATGATCCGACAGATGTATTCTGCCGCACCGTTGTCCGCTGCTGGGTGTTCACGCGCTGGGTGGTCTGCGTCTGTCCGCCGTGAGCCTGCACGCGCTGCTGCTCCCGGTTGCGCGCCGCTGTCGCACGGCGATCATTGCTTTTCGGTGCAACCTGCGGAACCTTAATCAGCGTAGGTTTGTTTTGGCTCTTGTTCTGTTTTTTCTTAAAATCATCGTAAAAACTGCCCATAGTAACCTCCTAAAGAGAGAAGGCGGCGAAAATCGCCGCCTTCTGGCGTAGTTAAAGCTGGTTAAGCTGCCACTGAGAATACTTGTTGGAAAGGTTCTGACCGGTAGTCTGAGCCTGCATGTACGCAATCTGCGCATTGATATACTCAATCTGCTTGCGTGCCGTCTCCATGTCGATCTTGCCTGCTTCAAGCTCCTGCTGCACCTGCTGCTTCTGCAGCTCATACTGCCGCATGGCAAGCGTCTGGGTACCATTGTAAGTACCCGTCAGCTCGGCCTGGCTGAGCCCGAACTGCTGACCCCACTGGTTTGCCGAAACGATGTTCTGCGTATTCTCGTAGCGCTTGGCGGCAATCTCCTTATAGAGATTGGCAAGCGCGTTTGCCGCCTCAATATCGCCGGTAAGCTGTGCCTGTGTAATGGCCTGCTCGATCTTGGCAAGCGTCTCGGTCTGCGTGGTCGCGTTGCTGTTCAGCGCGTTCTGGTAGGCATTGCCCGCGCTGATCTGGCTGGATTCGGTAAGTCCGCTTGTCAGCAAACCATTTGCCGCAAGGTTTTCCGCGTTCGAGCCGCCGGGCTTAATGCTCTGCATAAACGCCTTTTCCGCAGCGGCGTTGTTGGCCTCGGTCTGCTTCATTATGTCGTATTTCTGACCGTTCAGACTGGCAACCGCGCTGTCCACTTTGGCTTTAAGCGCCGCCTGCTGCTGTGCGGCCGCGTCCTCCATGTACTTCTTGTAAGCGTCAAAGCCGCTGTTAAGCTGATTGCTCATCTGCTTGCCCAGTACGTTGCCGCTCACATAGCCCTTGCCGATGTAGTCCGAGCCGTCCGAGCCGCCGGAATAGCCGTACTGCGCACGCAGCGCCTCGGCGTCCGCATGGGCGGATTTCATAGCCGCAGTGTCACCGCGCGCCTGTGCTTCTGCATAGCGTTTTTTGATTGCCGCCATCTGGGCGGAATCCTCCACGCTCGTGTCCTTGATGGTCTGGTCGTTATGCGATCCGAGCGGCGTATACGCCCCACCGGAGGACGAGCCGCCGCCCGAGCTGCTCCCGCCCGAGCCGCCGGTGCCGGAAGCGCCGCCGTAGGTGAACGTCTGGCCGCCCTTGCTGATCGTGGTCGTGCCGTCACTGTTCTTGGTCCACGTCGAACCGTCCGACCCGGTCATGGTCGAACCGGCAGCCGCAGAACTCACAAAATTCTTGCCCTTGTTCGAGCCGATCGCGTAGCTGCCGCCCTTGCCGGTTGCCGCCATCGAAGCGCCGGACGAGCCAGAGGACGAAGAACCGCTCGAACTGGAAGACCCCGACGAGCTGCCCGAGGACGAGCCGCCGCTGGCCTTAGCTGCCGCCGAGGCAGCCTTGGCAGCACCGGCCGCAGCCTTAATAAAAGCACCCAGTCCCATTTACTTCACGCCCTTCCCCAGAAGGCCGATCCTCTTAAGGATAACAGCAAGCTGTTCGCGCGTCAGCGGACTCTGCGGCTTGGTTCCGTCCATAATACCGGCGTCTGTCGCCGCCTGCCAGGCCTCGGCAGCATACGGATGCGGCTTCTGGTTGGCCTTTTCCGCCTGATAGCGTTCTTCATGTGCCGCAAATTCCTTGTCTGTCATCTTGGTTTCCTCCTTCTTTGCCGTGGTTTCGGTGTTGTATTTCTGCACTTCTGCCCACGGGAACTTTGTTCCCGGACAATCCGTGCTGTTTACGTCCTTGTGCCGTAACAGCTTTGCGCCGGGGTATTTCGCCATCATGGTACGGATAAGGCCTTTCAGCGCGTCCAGCTGCGCCTGCGGCATGGTCTCGGTCATGTAACTGCCCTCGACGCAAATGCCGATTGCGCGGCTGTTGTGCCCCTGCGCGTGCGCGCCGACCGCCCATTCCGGGCGGCCTCGGTACACCTTGCCATCCTTGCGGATGTAAAAGTGGTAGCCGATGCCGGTCCACCCGCGTTCCAGGTGCCAGTGGTTGACCTCCTCGACGCTTGCGTGACTCGCTTCCGCATGATGCAGGATAATCTCATCCGTCTTGTTCCGGCGCTTGAAGTTGCCGTTTGTCGGCAGATTGGTCTCGATGATCTGCATAGTTACTCCTTTACGATTTTCCAATCGTCAGCAAGCATATCGGACTGCGAAGCGAGCCAGCCGAGCTGAACGCCACGGGTTCCGACAAAAGCTAAAGCTGCGCTACCGATATCATCGTGCCGTGCATTTACGATTTCTCCGTTGGAATTTATATAGCTGATGGCTGTTGCAAGTTCCACATACTGGTCTTTGCCATTCCATCCTTCACGCTTAATTCTGTCGCCGCGTTTTGCGGCAGCAATAGCCTCACCAAAGGTCATTTACTCGTCCTCCTTGTTGGGTTTTGTGTAGTTAAGTGCCCTCTCGCTATCCGACAGCCCTGAGGTGGTCGGGTCCACAAACACGCTGAGGATCGCCAGGCACATGGTAACAAGCTGTACCGGATTAGACAGCACCGAAACAGCACCGTTCCACACAGCCGCCCAACTCGTAAACGTCTGCGGGTCAACACCAATCGCCGTAATCGCAACCGATGCAACGCCGACCCAGAACCACGGATTGCGAAAGCGTACCGGAATATTAACTTTCATGTTCTAAATCCTCCAAATCGTCAATGCGGTGGTTAGCCACTTTCACTTTCTCATCCATCACGGCAAACTCCTGTTCGAGCTTATACGTGCGCGTGATGAGGTTGTTGTGCTTCTCCACCTTCTTCTCCAGCTGCTCAATGCGGTAGTTGGTCAGGTTGCTCGACAGCGCAATGCCGCCGAGCGTTCCAACCAGCGTACCGACCAGACTGAGCGCCGCCGTGATAACTTCCGCCGGCATGATCAAATACCCAGCAGGCGCTTGTCCTCCACGCTCAGCAGGTCCGGAACACCGGTCTGCACGCTGCGCCAGTGCTTGTACTGGGCGCGGGCCAGTGCGTTGTGCTTGAGACCGTGCGCGTTGTCGTACTGATCCAGCTGTACGCCAATATCGCCGGGGTACTTCTTCACTTCTGCGTAGTGCTTGATGTAGATGTTGTTGGGATACATAATGTTGTCCTTTCCGGGCTTCTGCCCTATCAAGTGTAAAAATTCCGGTGATTCTTACTTGTTGTAGTCATCGCCGGTGATTTCCTTATACTGCTCAGCGGTGATTTTCTTCTTCGCCACCGCATTGCCGACCATTTTCTTGGTCCACAGGCCGGCGTCGTAATACTTCTTAATGCGGTCAAACCAGTTCGTCATATTACTCGCCCTCCATATCGGTATCAGTCATCATGGCAACGTAGTCCACTTGGGACGCAAGTGCTTCGTTGCTGACTTTCAGCTCCTCGACCATAGTGGTCAGCTGCGAGATCGCCTGCGCAGTCGTGTCATCGGCCGCCGTGGTGCAAGCGACAGTATACGTCTGCTTGTCCTTGTCGTAGGTGATGGCACGCAGCGCATAGCCGCCGTGCGCCTCAACCAGATCGCCGTCATCGGTGCGGACCTCGATGAGCGCGGTGTTCAGATTGGACACCGCATCAAACGTGGTTTCGGTCAGCACCAACGTCAGGCTGTCGCCCTGGCACTGATAGTCCAGCGCCTTGATTCCGTTGATTTTCATGTGTCCTTCCTTTCTGCGGCTTAGTTCGCCGCGACATATTTATTGTACTGGTGCTTGATGGTTTCGTCCGACATTTCCGCATAGATCTGCGTCGTCGATACGTCCTCATGCCCCAGCAATTTCTGAATAACAGTGACGTCCATGCCGCCGTTGAGCGCGTGCGTCGCAAAGGTATGGCGGAGCAGATGCGGGTGGACGTGCTTTTCCAGCCCCGCTCTCTCGCTGATCGCGCGGATAATACGCTGAATGGCACGCGGCTTGAGCGGGTCGTAGGGCGATTTGCTGGAAACAAACAGGCCGTCGCCGCCCTTGCGCTGAACAATGTACTCCTGCACCATCAGCCGCGCACGAACCGAGAAGTACACCACACGGTCCTTGTCGCCCTTGCCGGTGACGCGCACCGTGCGGCCGATGAGGTCAAGATCGGACACGTTAAGCTGTGCGACCTCACTCAATCGGCAGCCACTCGATACGAGAAATTCAACCAGTGCCTTTTCGCGGTAGCCCTGGCAGGCATCGCGCAGACGTTCCAGTTCTTCGACGGTCAGCGCCTGGCGGGCACCCTTCTTGTCCAATTTTAAGGACTTTATCTTTGACATGGGATTCTTCTTGATTTTCTCTTCGATATGCAGCCACCCGAAAAACGCCCGCAGTGTGTTGATATGCGTTTGCAGACTGGTTTCGGCAAGATGCCGGTTCTCCGCAAGGTACCCGATATAGCCGCGGATGTCGTCGGTCGTTACCTTGGCAGCGCTCTTGTTCACCCTGGCGGCAAACATTTCGAGGTTATACCTGTAGTTCTTCAAGGTTCGTTCTGACAGTCCGTCAATACGCTTGGCGCCCAGATAATACTTGATTCTCCGGTTCAAATCGCTGCGCTGCTCGTCGCTGTCTTTGATGATAATGTAGTCCTTGAGGATTGCCGTCACCGCCTCGACGGTGATCGGCGTACTAACCGGAAATGTTGTGCAAATCCGGTGTGCAAGCTCTGTTTTAGCGTTCAAAGGCTCGTGCCCCTTTCGATTTTTGATGTATAGTCATTATACACCAAGCCTCAAAAAACGGGCACTTTACGACGCATTAGACCGCTATGGCGGCTGTGGCTGCGTCCTATGTTGCCGTGGCTGCTGTCTACGGG
>ERZ773252.1679-NODE-1679-length-20941-cov-3.105573_pt1 | contig 20941 bp, 18 predicted proteins | sample MGYA00580517_ERZ773252 | MGnify/ENA primary metagenome ERZ773252 (study PRJEB29015, sample SAMEA2737766) | human gut metagenome | biome: human gut; feature: human-associated habitat; material: faeces | place: China | collected 2012 ...
GAGTGGATTGAAATTTTATCAACAATGATACCATGCAGTATGCGATGTAGTCTCCCTCTTTACGAGGGAGTGGATTGAAATTTGGACAAGAGAACATCAATATCAGCCAGGCACGTCTCCCTCTTTACGAGGGAGTGGATTGAAATAATATTGGTTAAGATACACAAAATAAATATATTATGTCTCCCTCTTTACGAGGGAGTGGATTGAAATTGTTTTTCCGTCTGCGTTTTTGGATGTTGTATTGGTCTCCCTCTTTACGAGGGAGTGGATTGAAATGTTTCGCAGCTTGATGTCCAAAAAGAAAAGAAGTCTCCCTCTTTACGAGGGAGTGGATTGAAATTGTCAAGGACGGCGTAGCCGCCATTGAAAAAATTTGTCTCCCTCTTTACGAGGGAGTGGATTGAAATTCGAACGATGACAAGGTTGAAATATCCTGCACAATGTCTCCCTCTTTACGAGGGAGTGGATTGAAGTCTTATCTTGATACTATGGCAAAAACTCAAGGAGTCTCCCTCTTACAAAAAAATGAATTGACAGAAACCAGTATTGTTTTCTAGATTGCATCTGTTTCTAATTCTAAACCATCGATTTTTCCAAAACAAAAATAGTTTTTCGACATTGCACCTTGACATGCAGCGTGTTAGCATGCTATAATGATAATACGCATGTGCGTAAATTCGATGAGATTTTAAAAGGAGAATTAAAAATGATGTGGATGAAACGACTGGTTGCTGCAACAGCAGCCATTGCAATGTTGGGAGCATTGAGTGGTTGTGGCAGCAAAGATGATAGCAGCACTGCAGATAATGGCAACGGACTGAGCGACAACAAGTTTGTTGTTGGTTTTGATGCTGCATTTCCGCCGTATGGCTATCAGGATGACAGTGGGGAATATGTTGGATTTGACTTAGATCTGGCACAGGAAGTTTGCTTTCGGAACAGCTGGGAACTTGTAAAGATGCCGATTGACTGGGATTCTAAGGATATGGAACTGAATTCCGGAACGATTAGCTGCATTTGGAATGGTTTCACCATGAACGGCAGAGAAGACGACTATACATGGTCAGATCCGTATGTAGACAACAGCCAAGTATTTGTTGTAAAGTCTGATAGTGGCATTACGACATTCGATGATTTATCTGGAAAAACGGTTGCGGTACAGACGGATTCTTCCGCAGAAGCCGCTTTGAATGAAGAGGATAACGCAGCACTGAAAGATTCTTTCAAGGAATTGCTGGTAGTTGGAGAATACAATACTGCTTTCTTGAATCTGGAATCCAATGCAGTCGATGCAATTGCAATGGATATCGGGGTTGCAAAGTATCAGCTGGAATCCAGAGATGGCGATTTCACCATTTTGGATCAGCCGTTGGCAGCAGAACAGTATGCAGTTGGATTTAAGAAGGGTAACGAAACCCTGCGAGATCAGGTACAGAATACCTTAAACGAAATGAAATCCGATGGAACATTTAAGACCATTGCAGAAAAATGGGATTTACAAGACAGCGTCATTTTAGACTAATAAGTGAGGCGTACGATTCAAGATGTCATTTTTTGAGATTATTGCACAATTAGGCGATAGTATGCTGCGGACGCTGGCAATCTTCCTGCTGACGTTGGTCTTTTCCATTCCGTTGGGTATGATTGTTTGCGTCATGCGAATGTATGGCTGGAAACCATTACAATGGCTGGCACGGATTTATATTTCCGTTCTGCGTGGAACGCCGCTGATGCTGCAATTGCTGGTGGTCTACTTTGGACCTTACTTTATTTTCCAGATTCCATTGAGTACATCCTATCGGTTTTATGCGGTTATCATTGCATTTTCGCTGAATTATGCGGCATATTTTGCAGAGATTTTCAGAAGCGGAATTCAGTCCATTCCAGTTGGACAATACGAAGCCTCCCGGATTTTGGGATATAATCGTGTTCAGATGTTCTTGCGGATTATTCTGCCGCAAGTCATCAAACGGATTCTGCCAGCAGTCACCAATGAAACCATTACGCTGGTAAAAGATACATCCTTAGCATTTGCGATTGCCTATACAGAATTGTTTACAGAAGTCAAGCAGATTGCCGCTGCACAAACTTCCATGCTGCCATATTTGGCTGCTGCTATTTTCTATTATGTCTTTAATCTGCTGGTTGCCGGCTTAATGGCACTGGTAGAGAAAAAGATGAATTATTATAAGATATAAGGGGGCGGCAAAAATGGCAGAATACTTAACCATTTCCCACCTGCAAAAGCAGTTCGGTGATGTACAGGTGCTGAAAGATATTTCCCTGACTGTCAATCAGGGGGAAGTCGTTTCCATTATTGGGCCTTCCGGTTCCGGAAAATCGACATTGCTGCGGTGTGCAACTTTTTTGGAAACACTCAGCAGTGGAGAAATTGCCTATATGGGGGAAACGGCGGTAACAGCGGCATTAAATGCAAAACCGGTTTATGCACCGAAAAAACAGTTTCGGAAGATTCAGACTTATTTTGGACTTGTTTTTCAGAATTTCAACTTGTTTCCACATTATTCTGTATTAAAAAATATTGTAGAACCACAATGCATTTTGCTCAAGCGTTCTAAAAAAGAAGCAACGGAAAATGCAATGAAACTTTTGAAAAAAGTTGGTCTGGAAGAAAAAGCGTCCGCTTATCCATGTGAATTGTCCGGCGGACAACAACAGCGAGTTGCGATTGTACGGGCACTGGCGATGTCACCAGCAATTTTATTTTTTGATGAACCGACTTCTGCTTTAGACCCAGAATTGACAGGGGAAATTTTAGCTGTCATTCGTCTGTTGGCTGAAGACCATATGACAATGGTCATTGTTACGCATGAAATGCGATTCGCACAGGCAGTGTCTGACCGAGTTATCTTTATGGCAGATGGTGTGATTGTGGAAGAAGGAACACCGGATGATTTATTCCTGCATCCGCAAAAAGAACGAACCAAACAATTTTTGAGCCATTATGCAGACTGATTCAAAAATACAAATTTCATACAGTACTTTTTCGACAGACAAGCATGATTTTCCAATGCTTGTCTGTTTCTTTTTGTAGATTCGAGGAAAAAACAGGGGAAATTAGATTTCCGGCAGAAAAAAGACAACGGGATTTGACAGAGAATAGCAGGACTTTCTTTATATAATAATGTGTGATTCCATCGAAGTTCGGAACGAAAAATAGAAAGGTCGTATTGTTATGTCACAAGTACACGCTGTCAGAAGAAATCCATTTTCAAGGTTATTAGGGGAGGCTGGAATTGCCTTTCTCTGCGGACTGATATTTTCAGGGGCAGAAATTGGAAGCTTGCCCTCACCGCTGCCACTGGCAATTGCAGGCTGTCTTTCCAGTACTGGAGCAATCGCCGTTTTAATTGGAACATTGTTGCGGTATCTCATGAGTGATTTATTACTGGAGCGGCTGCCGTTGCTATTTGCTCTGTTATTGATTACCTGTGCACGGCTATTTTTACGCAATTATCATTCGGCTGCGTTTTTATCGCTCTGCACGGGCGGCTGTACGCTGTTCAGCGGGATTTTATTGTCTTTTTTGATGAATGGCACTGCACAGGATTTCTTGCTATACGGCATGACAGCATGCCTAACAGGTACAACTGCATGGTTTTTACATACAGTTTTGCTGGGATTGCAAAATCAACAGAAAATTCAGCTGAAATCTGCAACAGGCTGTGCAGCGGCAATTGTCTATATTCTCTGCATTGCTGCGTTGACCTCTTTTGACTATCCATTTATGAATTTTGGCAGAATCTTAGGAATTGCGGTAACATTGCTGGCAGCTCGGCGATTTCGTTATATGGGCGGTGTGATTTGCGGAGCATTGACGGCTTGCGGAACGATGCTTTGTGCCGGAGAACTGGGAATGCCATTGCTGTTTCTGCCGATTACAGGGCTGTTGTCTGGATATTTGGTAGACCGTGGCATTGGACTGATGACGATTGCCTTTTTCCTCATCAATGCATTGGCACAGCTGACAGTTGGCTTACAGGTCATTACATTTTCTTCCATCGGAGATTTATTTTTAGGATGCATTGCATTTCTGTTGCTGAATAATATTTGCTTTGACCGCTGGTTAATTACTGCAAATAGCAGCTATGACAGTACCATGCAGACGATTTCTACCCGTTTGCAGTTTATGTCAGAAGCCATTCACAGTGTTCGGGAGGACACCAGCGAAATTGCAGCCCTGCTACAAAAACAAAAGCCAGAACCGGTAAAAGAAGCCGTCTGCGACCGCATTTGTGCAGGCTGTAAGGCACAGCATCACTGCTGGGAATTGCAGCACACACAAACGGATGCTGCCTTTTCGGAGATGGAACGGCAGCCAGTTTCCACACTGCCAGAAGTGCCGGAAAGTTTGTCCGATTGTCTGCATACAAAACAGTTGCAGCAGCAATTTTATCGAGAAAAACGGCGTGTGCAGATGGAAACCATGCAGATTTCTCGGATGGATGCCAGCCGACACATTTTATTTGAGCAATTGCAAGCAACAGAAGATTTGATTGCCTCTGTAGGTGACCGAATGACAGTGCGGTACAGCACAGAATTAACCGACCGCATTTGTTGCTTTTTGGAGCGGTACGGCTATGATTTTGATTATGTCATTGCCTACTATACCGCAAAAGAACGGTTGGTGGTAGAACTCTATTGCAAAAGCCGTTCGATTGGCAGCTGTATGCCAGCAATTTGTCATATGCTTTCGGAGTCGCTGGGCATTGCTTTACAGGAGTTAGAGCCTGTCCGCACTCGTTCCACTATGCGGTATCGGATGTGTCAGGCAATGCGGTATCAGCTGGAACAATATACAATTTCAATTCCAGCAACAGAAGAGGCGGAAATGTCCGGCGATACTTCTATTCGCTTTCAGGATGGAACAGGCTGCACGTATATTGTGCTTTCCGATGGAATGGGAACGGGGGCAAATGCTGCCATTGAATCGAAAATGACAGCGGAAATGTTTCGCAAGCTGATTTGCAGTGGTATTTCAGATATGGCAGCGGTTCGGCTGATGAATGGGCTGATGGTGACAAAATCCGCAGGGGAGGCGTTTGCAACCTTAGACGCTGCCCGTGTCGATTTGGATGAGGGCACGTTGACGCTCTTAAAAGCTGGGGCAGCCTCCACGCTCATCCGGCAGGGAAACACTATTTTGCGAGTGTGTGCTCCTACGTTCCCGATTGGATCAACGGCGGTTTCTGATCTTTACGAAAAGCAGATCTTGTTGTCAGAAAATGATGTGTTTGTTATGGTTTCAGACGGGATCCATGAAACAGAATATTCCTTTATTAAGGAACTTTTGTTATCAACTGATGATATTCGTAGGATGGCAGAGGAAATTTGTGCCAAAGCAGACATTTTTTCTGGCGGAAAGCACCGAGATGACATCACTGTGACAGTTGTGAAGCTGTGTCGGAATGCGAATTGATTTTACCTAAGTTTTTCATACAGATAACCAGAAACATGAAACACCCATACCGTTTTCTTTGTACAAATTGCACAAAGAAAACAGTTGGAAATTATCGTGATGTATAAAAATCAGATGACACGGCAAAAAACTCTTGAATCTTGTCGCAAAATATGTTAAAATATGAATACCGGAAAAAAAGGAGGGCACATCATGCTGGCAACAACGAAAGCAAATGAAAATGATTTTCCGCTGTACTTGTTCCACCAAGGAAAAAACGCCGAAGCAGGAAAGTTTTTCGGAGCACATGCCTTTAAACGAGGAAGGGGCAGTTATCACCGGTTTCGAGTTTGGGCACCGACTGCAAAAAGCGTTTCTGTCATTGGGGAATTTAACCAGTGGGATCGCACGCAAAATCCGATGGAAAAAATTTCAGATACAGTATGGGAAGTTGTCATTCCAAAATTGAAGCAATTTGACCTCTATAAATACAGTATCGAAACACAAAATGGACAGATTCTGGAAAAGTCTGACCCTTATGCTGTGCATTTTGAAACTCGTCCCGGTACGGCTTCCAAATTGTTTGAAAGCAGTTATCAGTGGGAAGATGCTGCATGGATGCAGCAGAGAAAAAAATGGATTCCATACAAAGAACCCATGAATATCTATGAAGTGCATCTTGGTTCTTGGAAACACAAGGAAGGAGAACAGTTCCCGAGTTATTTGAAATTTGCTACGGAAATCATTCCGTATTTGAAAAAAATGTCTTATACGCATGTGGAATTCATGCCATTGACAGAGTATCCGTTTGATGGGTCGTGGGGCTATCAAGTAACCGGTTATTTTGCACCGACTTCCCGTCATGGTACACCGGATGACTTCCGGAAAATGGTGGATTTGTTCCATCAGGCAAACATTGGCGTTATTTTGGACTGGGTTCCAGCCCATTTTCCGAAAGATGCCGCAGGACTTTGTGAATTTGATGGTTCTTATTGTTATGAATATACCGACCCGCTGAAAATGGAACACAAATCTTGGGGCACACGGGTATTTGACTATGGAAAGGGCGAAGTTTGTTCGTTCTTGATCTCCAGTGCATGCAGCTGGTTAGAAGATTATCACGTAGACGGCTTGCGAGTAGATGCTGTGGCATCTATGCTCTACTTAGATTATGACCGGCAGGAATGGCGGCCAAACGTCTACGGCGGACATGAAAATTTAGAGGCAGTTGACTTCCTGCGGCGACTGAATGAAACCGTATTCAGCCGAAACCCAGATGTTTTAATGATTGCAGAAGAGTCTACTGCATGGCCATTGGTTACGAAGCCAACCGATATTGGCGGTTTGGGATTTAATTTCAAGTGGAACATGGGTTGGATGAATGACATGCTCAGCTATGTTTCCTTAGACCCCATTTACCGTTCTTTCAACCATGATAAAATAACGTTCTCATTCTTCTATTGTTTCTCAGAAAATTATATTTTGCCGATTTCTCATGATGAGATTGTCTATGGAAAATGTTCCATGTTGAAAAAGATGTCAGGAAACGAAACCGACCAATATGCAACCTACCGTTCATTTTTAGCATATATGATGGCACATCCGGGCAAAAAACTGTTGTTTATGGGACAGGAATTTGCACAAGTCAACGAATGGAATTATCAAACACAATTGGATTGGCATTTGTTAGATCAGCCCGAACATCAGAAGATGTTGTTATTCTCAGAAGCCTTAAACAAATTCTACTTAGAGCACGCACCGCTCTGGCAAAACGATGATTCTTGGAAAGGCTTTAGCTGGATTTCCAACGATGATTATCAGCAGAGTGTGATTGCATTCCGCCGGATTGATGATGATGGCAACGAAGTCATGGTTGTCTGCAATTTCTGTCCGGTCTTGCGGAACGATTATTGTATCGGCGTTCCGTTTGCAGGAAAATATGAGCTCATTTTTAATACTGACGATGCCGTATTTGGCGGCAGCGGCGTTTCAGAAAAAACATTCCGCACCATTGCAGAACCGATGCATGGTTTTGAACAGCATATTTCAATGACGTTAGCACCATTGTCCGTTGTTTATTTGAAACACGTTCCCACCAAAAAGCGTCTGACGAAAAAGGGAACAACCACAAAGATTCATGCCAGACGTGCAACAAAATCCATTGCTTCATCCGCAGAAACCGCAGAGAAAAAGCAAAATCCCTGAATTCAGCTGATGCATTCTATTGTATTTACAGTAGAATTGAGCATATCCAAGCACTTTTGTTAGGAGGAATACAAATAATGAAAATCAAGAAAAAGTGTGTCGCCATGCTTCTGGCAGGCGGTCAAGGCAGCCGTCTATATGCACTGACACAGAAAGTGGCAAAGCCGGCAATTCCTTACGGCGGAAAATATCGTATCATTGACTTCCCGTTATCGAACTGCACCAATTCCGGTGTGGATACGGTTGGTGTGTTGACCCAGTATCAGCCGTTGGTTCTGAATGAATATATTGGAAATGGTCAGCCGTGGGATTTGGATAAAATGCATGGTGGCGTTCATGTGTTGCCGCCGTATCAGACCGCAGCAGGTGCTTCCTGGTATGAGGGCACTGCAAATGCAATTTATCAGAATATGGCATTCATCGAACGGTATGATCCAGAATATGTCATCGTACTGGGTGGCGACCATATTTATAAGATGGATTACTCCAAAATGCTTGAATTTCATGTAGAAAATGACGCAGCAAGCACGATTGCTGTTATTGATGTTCCGAAGGAAGAAGCTTCTCGGTTTGGTATTATGACTTGTGATGAAAACCGCCGTGTAACAGAATTTACCGAAAAGCCGAAAGAACCAAAGTCCACTTTGGCATCCATGGGGATTTATATCTTTACTTGGAGCAAATTAAAGGCATATTTGATTGAAAACGAAAACGCAAACACTGGCTCAAAGGATTTCGGTAAGGACATTATTCCGTCCATGCTGAAAAATGAAGAACGGCTGTTCGCTTATGAATTTGAAGGTTATTGGAAAGACGTTGGGACACTGGATAGCTTGTGGGAAGCAAACATGGATTTGCTCAGCCCAAGCGTACCGCTGGATCTCTATGACCCGCAGTGGAAGATTTATTCCAGACACAACAACATGCCGCCGCAGTATGTAGGAGAAAACGCACACATTGAAAACTCGATGATTACCGAGGGCAGCAATGTCGATGGAACAGTTGATTTCTCTGTCATTTCCGCAGGCGTTACGATTGAAGCAGGAGCATCCGTCAAGTACAGCATTATTATGCCGGGTACAACGATTAAAAAGGGTGCGGTTGTAGAATACGCCATCATCGGCGAAAATTGTGTGATTGAAAGTGGTGCAAGAATCGGAAAGAGCCCAGAATCCGTAGAAAATCGGGACGATTGGGGTATCGCCGTTCTGGGACACGATATTACCGTTTCGGAAAACAAGGAAGTTGACCCGAAACAGATTATTTCAGAGAATATATAAAGGCGGTGGCAGAAATGGGTATGAACAATAAAGTATTAGGTTTGATTTTTGCCAGCATCAATGATACCAATGTCATTGATTTGACAAAGCTGCGGACAATGGGTTCAATTCCGTTCGGCGGAAGATATCGGCTGATTGACTTTCCGCTTTCTAACATGGTAAACTCTGGTATTTCAGAAGTGGGTGTTATCACAAAGTCCAACTACGGTTCTTTGCTGGATCATCTGGGCTCTGGCAGAGAATGGGACTTGACTGGTAAAACCGGCGGTCTGCATCTGCTCCCACCGTTCAGCCACGTTGGCGGCGGTATTTATCAGGGCAGACTGGAAGCATTGAACAATGTTCGGGAATTTGTAGAACATTCCAAGTCGGAATATGTTGTCCTTTCCAACTGCGATGTGGTAACCAACATTGACTTCAATGCCGCTTTGCAGCAGCATATTGATACGGAAGCAGATATTACCATCATCTATTCCAAGGGCTTTTACAGCAAGGAAAAGAATCCGTCTACCAATGTCATTAGTGTGGATGAAAATCATACTGTCAAGGAAGTTCTGATTACACCGGCAATTACTGGAGAATGCAATGTTTCTCTGGAAATGTTTATCATGCGGACAGAATTCCTGAAGAAGATTGTACAGGAAGCAGCCAGCAAGAGCCAGCACAGCTTGGTAAGAGATGTACTGCAAGGCAGAAAAGATGAATTTGTCATCAAGGGCTATGAACACAAGGGTGTATTTACAAAGATTGACGGCTTAGCAGCATATTATCAGGCAAACTTGTCTTTGTTGCAGGCAGATACTCGTGCAGGTCTGTTCCAGGAATCTGCTCCGATTTATACCAAGGTTGGCGACAATGCACCGGTAAAATACGGTCTGGAATCCAGTGTCAAGAATTCTCTGATTGCAGACGGCTGTGTGATTGAAGGTAGCGTTGAAAACTGTGTATTGTTCCGTGGTGTTCGGATTGGAAAAGATGCCGTCGTAAAGAACAGTGTTTTGATGCAGGGTACACATGTTGGCGAAAAGTGTAACATTGAACGTGTCATTGCAGATAAGAACGTAGACATTTCCAGCGATAAGGTACTGACTGGTTCGGATGATTTCCCGCTGTACCTGAGCAAAAACGGAAAAATCTAAGAAAAATAGATTGTATTAAAAAGATTGATGAGAGAGAAGCACTGTCTTGCAGAGAGCAGCAGTGCTTCTATTCTGTATGATACCCCGATTGCAACGAATATACGGAGAGGATGAGAATGATTGAAAATTTTATATGCAGCCAGTGAAGCATTGCCGTTTGCCGCATCTGGCGGACTGGCAGATGTGATGGGTGCGTTGCCGAAGGCAATGGTACAACAGCAGTGCGATTGTAGAGTTGTACTGCCCCTTTACCGGAGCGTAAAGCCCGCTGTTCGCAATCAAATGACCTTTTTAAAGGATTTTGATGTGGAAATTGGATGGAGAAAACAATACTGCGGCGTTTATACTATTCAGAGAAATGGTGTGATTTATTATCTGCTGGACAATCCTTATTATTTTATGCGGGATGGTATGTATGGCTTTTATGATGATGCAGAACGGTTTATTTTCTTTTCTAGGGCGGTATTAGAACTGTTGTCCGAGATTGCATTCTTTCCGGACTTGATTCATTGCAACGATTGGCAGACAGCAATGATTCCGGTCTATTATGATATTTTCTATAAATATCGGCAGGGCTATGAGAAAATCAAGACGATTTACACCATTCACAACATTCAGTATCAAGGCGTTTATGGAAAAGAAATCATTTCTGAATTGATGGGGATTCCGACTTATTACACCAACTTGTTGGATTATGACGGCTGTGTCAACCTGATGAAAGGTGCGATTGAAACCGCAGATTGTGTGACAACCGTTAGTCCGACTTATGCAAAGGAAATTTTAGACCCGTGGTTCTCTTATGGAATGGATCGGGAACTGGTTCGCCGACAGGATGGCATTCGTGGTATTTTGAACGGAATTGATGTGGATTTGTACAATCCCGAAACAGATCCGGACATCAAAGAACACTATCAGGTCAATCGCAGAACCGGAAAGAAAGCCTGCAAAACAGATTTGTTGGAAGAAATGAAGTGGGAAGACAATGGTCAGCCAGTGATTGGCATTGTAACCCGGTTTGTCGCCCACAAGGGCATTCATCTGATTCAGTATGCGTTTCAGGAAATGTTGGAACTGGGCTGCCGATTTGTTATTTTGGGCAGCGGAGAAAAGATTTTCGAGGACTTTTTCCGGGAGATGCAGTTGCAGCATCCGGAGCAGGTTTCTGTGCACATTGGCTTTTTGCCGCAAATGGCAAAGCGAATCTATGCCGGAGCAGATATTTTCCTCATGCCGTCCCAGAATGAACCGTGCGGTTTGGCACAGATGGTTGCCATGCGATACGGAACGATTCCGATTGTACGGGAAACAGGCGGCTTGAAAGATACCGTAATCGATGCTGGAACGATTGGCGGAAACGGCTTTACGTTCAAAACCTATGATGCAATGGATATGCTGGACGCTGTGAAGCGTGCGTGTGCGTTGTATCAGGAAAAGCGAAAGTGGAATGCATTGGTGAAACGTGCCATGCTCTGTGATTTTAGCTGGAATCGTTCTGCAAAGGATTACTTAGATTTATATCAGGAAATCACTGGACAGAATTAAATTTGATATCGAAAAGAGAGCAATGGAGCTGAAAAACGCAGTTCTGTTGCTCTTTTTTCTGCTTTTTTTGTGGTGGATGTATCAAAAAGGAGAAATTGCCCAAAAATAAAAATGTAAATAACTTTTTGTGAATGCTGCTAAACCCTATTGACACGGTAGGGGAGTTGGTGTATAATGAGTGGCAGGAAACCGAAAGGTAAGGTGTAGGTAGCAATATGATTATCTCCACAAAAGGACGGTATGCTTTGAAGCTGATGATGTATCTGGCACAGCATGCAGACGGCTCATTCATTCCGTTAAAAATTATTTCTACGGAAGTAAATGTTTCCCTGAAATACTTGGAACGCATTACAACGGCACTTTCCAAACAACATTTGGTGGAATCTGCCAGCGGAAAAGGCGGCGGCTATCGGCTCTCCAGAAAGCCGGAAGCGTATTGTGTCGGGGAAATTTTAAGAGCAGTAGAAGAATCCATTGAACCGGTCACCTGTATTGTACAGGGAGCACCCATCTGCGAAACAGCAGATTCTTGTCAGGTGTTGCCCATCTGGAAAGGATTGTCCGGTGTCATCAATGCATATTTAGATGGTATTACACTTGCAGAAGTTGCAAATTGGAAAGGAGAACCAGAAACATGAGTCAGGAAACATTGTTACAGATTCAGAATTTAAAGGTCAATGTAGGAGAAACGGAAATCCTGCATGGAATTGATTTGGATATTCAGGAGAACGAAGTACACGTTTTAATGGGGCCGAACGGCACCGGTAAATCCACATTGGGTTCTACCCTGATGGGAAACCCAGAATATACAATTACTGGCGGGGATATTTTCTATAAGGGTGAAAAAATCAACGATTTGCCAGACAACGAACGTGCAAAAAAAGGCATTTTTCTGTCATTCCAGAACCCGATTGAAATTCCGGGTATCACAGTAAGTGCCTTTATCCGCAGTGCAGTAGAAGCAAAGACGGGCAAGCGGGTTCGGTTCTTCAGCTTTAAGAAAGAACTGGAAGAAAAAATGGAACTGCTCCAGATGGATCCGTCTTATGCAGAACGGGATTTGAACGTTGGTTTCTCCGGTGGGGAAAAGAAAAAGACAGAAATCCTGCAAATGCTGATGCTGCATCCGGAACTGGTTATTTTGGATGAAACAGACTCTGGTTTGGACGTAGATGCTGTAAAGACTGTTTCTCAGGGAATCGCTGATTATCGGAAGAGCAGCAAGGGCAGCCTGCTGATTATTACCCACAGCACCAAGATTCTGGAATCTCTGCATGTGGACAAAACCCACATCATGGTAAACGGAAAGATTGTCAAGACCGGCGACAGCTCGCTGATTGATGAAATCAATGAAAATGGTTTTTCCGCTTATGAAACGCTCTAAATCCAAAGCCGAGAGGAGGAAGAACCATCATGAAAGAAGAAAAACAGCAGATTGCCGATATTGATAGAAGCGTTTATGATATCAAGGATCGGGAAGATGATTTTTATAAAATTGATGCAGGTTTAACACCGGCATTGGTAGAACAAATTTCCAAGGAAAAGAATGATCCGGAATGGATGAAAGAATTTCGGCTGCATTCTCTGGAAATTTACAACAAATTGCAAGTGCCGGACTGGGGACCATCCATCGAAGGCTTGCACATGGATCAGATTGTCACCTATGTGCGTCCGAACACAAAGATGAAAGGCGACTGGTCGGAAGTACCGGAGGACATCAAGAACACCTTTGAACGGCTGGGGATTCCGCAGGCAGAACGGAAATCACTGGCTGGCGTTGGTGCACAGTATGACTCTGAGTTGGTTTATCATAATGTGCGAGAAGAAGTCGCAGCGATGGGCGTTGTCTATACTGATTTGGAAAGTGCAATGCATGGCGAATATGCGGAAATGATTCAGAAGCATTTTATGAAGTTAGTTCCGCCAACCGACCATAAATTTGCAGCCCTGCACGGTGCAGTTTGGTCAGGCGGTTCGTTTGTATATGTTCCGAAGAATGTAACTGTAACGATTCCGTTGCAGTCTTATTTCCGACTGAATGCAAAGGGTGCTGGACAGTTTGAACATACCCTGATTATCGTAGAAGAAGGGGCAAACTTACACTTCATTGAAGGCTGTTCTGCTCCGAAATATAATGTTGCAAATTTGCACGCTGGCTGTGTGGAATTGTATGTTGGCAAGAATGCAACATTGCGGTATTCTACGATTGAAAACTGGTCGAAGAACATGTACAACCTGAATACTAAGCGTGCATTGGTAGAAGAGGGCGGCAAGATTGAATGGGTTTCTGGCTCATTTGGTTCGCACGTTTCTTATCTGTATCCAATGAGTATTCTCAAGGGCAAGGGTGCAAAGATGGAATTCACAGGCATTACCTTTGCCGGAAACGGTCAGGATTTGGATACCGGTGCAAAGGTTGTACACGCTGCTCCAGATACCAGTTCCTATATCAATACAAAGTCGATTTCTAAGGATGGCGGTGTCAGCACATTCCGAAGTGCCGTTACCGTACAGAAAGAAGCGGTTGGCAGTAAATCTTCTGTTTCCTGTGAATCGCTGATGCTGGATTCCATTTCTCGTTCCGATACCATTCCGGCAATTGATGTTAGAACCGGAAAGGCAGATGTTGGACACGAAGCACAGATTGGAAAAATCAGCAATGAAGCCATTTTCTATTTGATGTCCAGAGGCTTGAGCGAAGAAGATGCAAGAGCTTGCATTGTCAGCGGATTTGCGGACAATGTTTCCAAGGAACTGCCGTTGGAATATGCAATTGAAATGAATAATTTGATTCGTCTGGAAATGAAGGGCAGTATCGGGTGAGGTGGATAAAATGGAACAACAAAAGATAATTGTAAATGCACTGCCGGTTAAGACTTGGCATCGGTTGGATGTCAACGAAGCAAAAACCATTGCCTATACACCAACCGCAGCTTGCACCGTACAGGCAGAATCAGAGCAGGGAACTACACAGATTTCTGCTGTTTCAAAGGTAGAGCCGGAACAGAGCGTGGAAACTGGCGTTGGTGCAGCGTTGACCCCTGTTTTTCAGTGGGGCATGCAGATTGCAGCCGCTTCTAACACAACAGATACCGTTCGGATGACCATTCAGAATGCACCACAGGCAGAAGCTGCTTTGCAGGTGCTCGTAAATGCAGCCGAAGGCAGCCATTTGACCATTGTACAGAATTGGGAGGGACAGGCAAATCACGCAGCGGTTCGGACAATTTTGCATGTAGCAGCTAATGCAACTGTTCATCTCATTCAGGTTTTGGCAGATAACAGTGCAGATAGTTGGAACGATGTTGGCTGTGTTGCAGCGGAAAAGGGTTCAATTGAACTGACAAGACTGTATTTGACAAAGGGCAATTTGACTTCTGGCGTTCGGGCTGATTTGATTGGTGATGGCAGTAGTTTCACCAGCCACTCTGGTTATCTGGTACAGCAGAATCGCACTTTGGATATGAATGTAATTGTCAACCACATCGGAAAGAAAACTATGAGTGACATTACCGCAGAGGGAACGGTACAGAACCATGCTGCAAAAGTGTTCCGTGGTACGATTGACTTGCGGACAGGCTGTTCCGGTTCTGAGGGCAAGGAAAACGAAACGGTTTTGCTGCTGGGGGATGATGTTGTCAATAAGACCATTCCGCTGATTCTCTGTTCAGAAGAAGATGTAAAGGGTAGCCATGGGGCTTCCATCGGCGAATTGCCACAGGATATTCTGTTCTACTTTGCATCTCGTGGCATTGAAAAAGAAACCGCTGAAAAAATTATCTCCCGTGCAAAGCTGGAAACACTTTGTCAGGGATTGGATGAAAAGACCGCAGATTTGCTGCAAAAAATGATTGATGAGGTGATTCCGACATGACCGCTTCTCAGATTGCAGCCATTCGGGCAGAATTTCCGTTGATTGCCAAGCATGACCGTGTTTATTTTGACAATGCGGCGACTTCACAAAAGCCGGCTTGTGTCTTGCAGGCAGCACAGGAATTTTACGAAAGCTATAATGCCAATGTTCTGCGTGGCTTATATCCGCTGAGTGTTGAGGCAACCGAACGATATGAGGCAGCCAGAACAACGGTTCAGCAGTTTATTCACGCAGCTGCACCGGAAGAAATCATCTTTACACGAAACACCACCGAGAGCATCAATCTGGTTGCATATAGCTATGGATTGTCACACTTGAAAGCGGGCGATGAAATCGTAGTTTCCATTCTGGAACATCACAGCAATTTGCTGCCGTGGCAGATGGTTGCACGGATGACCGGTGCAAAGCTGGTTTATCTGGAATGCGACCCAGACGGAACGATTTCCAAAGAGCAAATGGATGCTGCTTTTTCTGACCATACAAAATTAGTTGCAATTGGCATGGTTTCCAATGTTTTGGGCTGTGTGAATCCAGTTGCAGAATTGGTGAAACGTGCCAGACAATGCGGAGCAGTGATTTTGATGGATGCTGCACAGGGTGCACCGCATATGGCAGTGGATGTGCAAGCGTTAGATGTTGATTTTATGGCATTTTCCGGGCATAAAATGCTTGCTCCGATGGGAATTGGTGTTCTCTATGGAAAGAAAGAACTGCTGGAATCTATGCCGCCATTCCTGACAGGCGGAGAAATGATTGAAACCGTTTCTCGTTATGATGCAACCTATGCGGAATTGCCACACAAGTTTGAAGCAGGTACGGTAAATGCTGGCGGAGCAGTCGCATTGGCAGAGGCAATTCGGTATCTGCAAAAGCTGGGTATGTCCAACGTACAGCAGGCAGAGCAGGAATTGACAGAATATTTGCTGCGTGGTATGCAGTCTATTCCGCACATTCATGTATTGGGTTCGGAACAGGCAGAAAATCACACGGGAATTGTTGCATTTACGGTAGATCAAGTGCATCCGCATGACATCAGCGAAATTTTGAGCAGTGACGGCATGGATATTCGTGCTGGACATCACTGTGCAGAACCGCTGCATCAGTATCTAGGCATTCATTCTTCTGCAAGAGCCAGTGTGATGTTCTATAATACCAAGGAAGAAGCAGATCGTTTCTTGGAAAGTGTTTCAAATATTCGGAGGCGTATGGGCTATGGCGAATAATTTTTATAATGAGATTTTAACGGAGCACAACGTACGTCCGGAGTTCAAGTATGATTTGCCGGATGCCACCATCAAGCTGGAAGGGGTCAATCCAAACTGTGGAGATGACATTTTCCTGAACTTGAAACTGGAAGACGGTATCATTCAAGATGCGTCTTTCTGTGGTGATGGATGTGCGATTTCGCAGGCATCTGCGGATATTATGATCGGGATGATTGTGGGAAAGACCAAAGAAGAAGCCCTGCATTTATCGGATTTGTTTTTGAAGATGATCAAGGGAACTGCAACAGAGGAAGAAGTGGATGAACTGGAAGAGGCATCTGCGTTGCAGGATATTTCCCATATGCCAGCACGGGTAAAGTGTGCGGTATTGGGATGGAGAACCTTGCGGGAAGCATTGGAAAAGACAACTGAATGAAGCATAACGAGCGTTCGCTGCTCCAAAAAGCAAAACAAATTCCCCGGATTGCGTTGGTGCGAAAAGCACCGCCAGCAACCGGGGAATTTGCAGTTTTTCTGCGGATATTGGCATTTTCCAAAGAAGCACAAGATGCAGAATGGCAAGCATTAATGCTAGAGATTCAGGAGGAGCGGCAAACATTACAGGAAAACGGTCTTATTCCCACAGAACAGGAGAATTCTGCAAGATGAATCCAACAGAAGAATTTGAAATTTATCAATTTCTCTGCAAAGAAGCAGAGGCATATGTTTCCCTTTCTCAATTGTTGAAAGATGCACACCTGACTATGGAAGCAGCCAGTTCTGCGGTCGCAGATTTTCGGAAGCAGTTTCAAGATGGGTTGCAGCACTGGCAGATTTCCAATCAAAATCCAGCAGCCATTAGTTTGGGTTTGTTGCAGGCATTGCAGGAACATCCCGGAGATTCGCAGCTGTCGTTTCTCTATGCAGCTTGGATCACCGACCGAGGATTGCTGTTTGACTGGCATCCAGAGAATCGCAGCGAAGAGCAGGATATTCGAGTCTGGCTGAAACAGTCGAAAACAGTTTCTGAATTTCAGGCATTTTTACAGGAACAGGCAATACAAAAAGCACAGTTGCCGATTTTTAAACAAGCAGCAAAGAAGTTCCAACGAAATGCAGAAAAGGGAACAGATGAACGAGATGCGATTTTTTATTTATCCATCCAGAATCCGTTTTTTTATGCTGGCAGAAAAAGCACTGCTTATGTAGAAAATATCGGGGAATTGCTGCGTTTGCTGAACGGAAATCCACAGTTACAGGCAGCAAAGCCCTATATTATTTTTGCAATCTTGAGCCGCAAACATGGCATGATGATGAATCGGGAGCACTTCATTCCCAATTTGCAGGCAGCGTTTCAATATCAGATTTATCATATTGATTTCGATAACGGGAAAAATTTTGACAATTATCAATGTTACATCGAATTATATGAAACACTGCGGCAGTTTTATCGGGATGATTCCAACGTAAATTTGCCGTTTTGTGATTACTGTTTTGCAAATCTCTGCCCATTGAGCAGGTGGTATTATGAAAACTGTGAACCAAATGAACAGATTCCAATGAACATCCAACAGAAAGCGGAAATGATTACGGCTATGATTTTCCCAGATTTGTATGATGATTCTGAAGATGTTGAGATGGAAGCAATTCCGGAGGAATGGGAAGAACAACTCGCAGAACATCCAGAATGGATGACAGAATTTTTGCAGGCGTGTGCAGTAGAAACGGATAGAATGGCAGTCGTATCCCATCTATGGACAGAACCGCCGGAACAGCAGCTGCAACAGGCAGCAGAGCAGGTATTTTATCTTTATGCAAAGAATTTTCTGCGAAAACAAATATGGGAAGCAGCAGAATGGCTGTTACCCGATTTTGAAACAATCAGCAGTTCGTGAAAATGCGGACTGCTGATTGTTTTGCATCTTTGAGAATTTGTGTGGAAAGATAGAAAAAACGTGACAGAATCTGAAAATATTTCAGTCTGTTTCATGTTTTTCGGTAGGCTTATCGTTTTGTGGGTCTGCTTGCTTATTTTATAGCCAATTCCCTGGAAAAATGTTTGATATTTAAAATTGACATCCCACAAAGGCAGTGCTATAATATTGAAACGGAAATACCAGAATAATCATGAGAGAGGACGGTTTCATACAAATGACCAAACAAAAAATGCCTTTAAAAGCATGGCTGCCATTAATTGGGATGACAGTATCTGCTTTTATTTTTAACACATCTGAATTTATGCCCATCGGGCTGCTTTCTGACATTGCAGCAAATTTCGGGATTACAGAATCGCATGCAGGTTTGTTGATTTCTGTATATTCCTGGGTGGTAACCTTGTTGTCTTTGCCACTCATGCTGTTGGTTTCCAAGATGTCTTATCGCAAGTTATTGCTAGGAACAATTGCCCTGTTCGGCATTTTCCAAGTTTTATCTGGAGTTTCTGCCAGTTATGGAATGCTGATGGTTTCCAGAATAGGCGTCGCCTGTACGCATGCAATTTTCTGGTCAGTCGCTTCTCCAATTGCAGTTCGACTCGTTCCAGAGGAGCACCAAACGCTTGCCATGAGTATGATTGTGACAGGAACATCGGTTGCTATGATTTTCGGGTTGCCGCTGGGCAGAGTCATCGGTTTAACTGTTGGTTGGCGAATGACCTTTTTATGTGTAGCAGCGGTTGCATTTTTGGTGCTGTTTTATCTGCTGTTTGTATTTCCGAAGATGTCCAACGAAACACCGTTCCAGATTCGGCAGCTTCCGCAGATTTTGAAGCGTCGGCAGCTGCTTGGCATTTATCTGATTACGTTTCTCGTAGCAAGTGCATATTATACCGGTTACAGCTATATTGAGCCGTTCTTGAAACAGGTTGCACATCTGGCAGACAGCTGGATTACCATTGTGTTGACGCTGTTTGGTGCAGCTGGTCTGTTGGGCAGCTTCTTGTTCTCACGGCTGTATGATAAGCATCGGTATGCATTCATTCGATTCATCATTGCCAGTGTTGCAGTAGCCTTGCTTTGCTTGCGAGTAGCATCTGTCAGCCTGTATCTGGTAATTCTGGTTTGTGTGCTCTGGGGGATGGCAGTTACAGCGTTCAATGTTGCCTTCCAAGCAGAAACCATCAAGGCAGTTCCAGAAGAAGCCTCAGCGGTTGCAATGTCCCTGTTCTCTGGTATTTTTAATTTGGGGATTGGCTGCGGAACATGGCTGGGCGGAACGGTCTGCAATCAGCTTTCGATTGCAAATATTGGCTATGCTGGCGGTATCATTGGTGTTTTGGCAGTGTTGTACTGTATCTTCCGGATGATTCCATTGTGGAAAGCAAAACAGAAAAGTTAAAAGATTTGCATAATCATACAAAAAGCGGCTGCCTACACGGTATATTGGTGTAGACAGCCGTTATTTTATTGCCCAACGCCTCTGTAGGAGTCTTGAATTTGTTTTTGTGCCAGTTCTGCCATCGCTTGTACCTGCATCCGAATCAATTCCAAGTCCTGTGTGGTATCTTCCTGTTCCGTATTGGTGAGGGCATGCATATAATCCAAAAAATTGGTATTCAAATCGTTCATGTCTTTGCGAATAGCAATCAGATGAGATTGCACACTTTGAAAATAGGCAGCATTTCCGAGGTTTTCAAACTTACAGAACAACAGTTCATGATAAAGGTTTCGCACTTTCACTTGAAATACATGGTCAATATCGAAAAACAGGGAATCTTCTCGCAATGTTTTATTCAGGTTTTCTAATTTTTGGAGATTCTCTAAAAATCGATGGATTTCGTTGGAAATCTGTGTTCGATAATCAAAAATCCAACAGGCAACTTCATTGGGGTCAATCCCACTGGTAATGGTTTTGATTTTACTGAAAATAAATTCCATTTGCGATTGAGAAGATGCTGCTGGGACTTTCATCTTTTTCAAGGAAATGGATGATCCCTGTTCGGTTCGGTAAACTTGATATTGAATTGCTGGATTTTGCGATCCACTTGTCCGAGGTGCTGGAAAATGTGTGGTTTCCCATTGTTTTAATTTTTGAATGGCTGGTTTGCTCTCTGCTCCGACTTTTGGGGTTGGCTGCGAGAAGCAGCAGGAGAATAATCCCATATCATCTCTTCCTATCCTAAAAAAATTGGTTTTGTTTCTTGTTTCTACAAAAAACGAAGGTATCATTTTTATTATAAATGATATTTTTTCCATTGTCAAGTGGATTTTCTTTTTGTATCAAAATTGCTTGTCTGCTGCATACATTATAGCAACGAAAATCTGTGAGAGGCGGCG
>ERZ773252.1686-NODE-1686-length-20889-cov-3.979265_pt1 | contig 20889 bp, 20 predicted proteins | sample MGYA00580517_ERZ773252 | MGnify/ENA primary metagenome ERZ773252 (study PRJEB29015, sample SAMEA2737766) | human gut metagenome | biome: human gut; feature: human-associated habitat; material: faeces | place: China | collected 2012 ...
AAGCACGCCGCCAGCGTTCATCCTGAGCCAGGATCAAACTCTCATAAAAAGTTTGTAATCCTTGAATCTCTTATAAACGTTAGCTTATAATTACGATCCTAATTACTGTTCATTGTGTTTCCATTCTAATGAATGAATAGGATTTGTATCAAATCCTTGAAAATATCTTAAAGAAATTTTCAGGGTTAACATGTTATTAATTTGTCAAAGGTTCGTTGTTTTGTCGTTCTTAGCGACAACTTCTAAAGGATACCACTTTGTCTCGTCTTTGTCAAGAACTTTTTTCATTTCTTTTTGACGATTCAATTTTTATTGATTCCTTTTTTGTGCTGTCGTATCAGCGACAGCTTGCTTATAATATCACTCTGAAATCTGAAAGTCAACCCTATTTTTCATTTTTTTACAATTTTTTCTGTGGTTCTTTTTCAGCTCCATTTTTCATCTGTGTTTAGAATATTTTCGCAATCATACGATCCGCAAGTGGCTGCAACAAATTGTGCGAATCTATAAAGGATAACACCACATTATCTTGTATCTGCTGCATCAATACATTGCCTGCGGAGGTTCCCACGACATAATGCAGGATGATAAATACCATCCATATATACACTAACACCTGTGCCCCACCAAACACAGCTCCCATCACCCGGTTCAAGCCGCCAAGAGATGCCATGCGAAGCGCAAGGGACAATAACATATATAATAGGAATAACAACAGACTGATGACGAGGAACGTCAGCACATAGATGCCTGCCCGCACAATCATTTTTGCCAAGCATCCCGCTACATATTGATAAAAGGAGCGCGCTGCATAATCTGCTACATTCGCAGATGCATTTTGCAGGATCGTTTCTCTTGCATCTTCCGGCATGGAGATCTGATATAGCATATCTGCCTGTTGATTTTCACTTAGTTGTGTGTCAAGTGCTGCATTAACCATGTCATCTGTAACTGTGATGCCATATTGCCCCACGGATGCCTCTAACTGATTTTTCACCTGCTGTCTTGCTGTTTCCTCCATCTGTGATGCAATGGATGCCTGCAGCTTGTCATCCAGTGTCGTGTATGAAATTACCCAATTTGCAATCAACGGTGCCAGAACGTATGACAGCACAACAGAGAGGATCGTGATCAGCAATTTAAAGACTGACCGCAGAAATCCTCTCCGAAATCCTATAAACATACCTGTCAGGATTGCAAGTATTACAATATATACCATATTTAAATTCTACCCTATGTTCTTATTGTGCGTCACCCGATGTAGCTGCATTTGCTGGCGTTGCAACCGGAGTATCTGATTTTGTCTTTGTGTTGCTGTTCCCTCTCTGTGAGCCTTCTGATAATGCATTCTTCAATTTGATTACCTGCGTTTCATTTTCATATACAACCACATATTCGAGACGTTTTCCACTTGGCACCACACTTCGAATCCGACTCTTTAATTCGCCTTCAAATTTAACAGAGCCATTCTTCCGGAAAATAGCGCAGTCGTTTCCACCTGTTACAATAATCTCATCTTTTCCTGCGAAAATATTATCATAGTCAAAGGATAACGATTTTGAAAACATCTCTTTTCCCCGCAGATTATAGGCATGCAGGGTGTAAAGCGCATCCGTATTTTCATTTGTATTTTTCTGGATCACGCCAATATAATCGTCTCCGTAAAAAATACTCCGAATCTCATCATTGAAGACAATATGCTTTTTTAAAACCGGTTTTTCCTTCATCGTATAGATTTCGATTGCCTTTGTACCAAATGCAACAACGGTATCGTTATCTACAAACTGCACCTTGGAAAATACCTGATCCGAGAAGGAATAACTTCCAACCAGACGGTCTGCATTACTATTCTGTCCAACCTCACCAAAATTATAGGCTGCCAGTGTATTTTCCATGACCATGTTTCCTACATTCATGTAGCTTGTAAACAGCTTCTCTCCATTGTCTGAAATCGAAATATCTAACGGATATCCACTCTTATCAATACTCGTCTGGATCTCATATACAATTTCACCTTTGCGGGTATACAGATTTACATAGTTGGTCTTTTCGCTTTCCAATACAACCGCAAATGCACCCTGATCGCCGACATCAATATCGCAGACCGGATACTGCATCGTCTGGCTGCTTACCTCGCCGGATGTGCTGAATACGCAGACTGTATTGCCGTTCATATCTGCAACCACCGCATAATCCCCACTTGCCACCGCAACCGGGACCTTCATATTGATACCTGTCGTCCAGACAGTTTCTCCCTTAGCATTGATATAGGAAACTCCATCTGGCGTATATTTGAGCAGATTGTCACTGAATCGGATATAGCTTGCTGTATTCGAATAATCAGTCTGGTTACTCTCAACAACCTTATACCCCTTATATTCCCAGCGTGTGCCTATCACATACGCAACCGCTGCAAACACAAGCACAATCAAGATTCCAATCTTCCACGCACGATGTTTTTTATGTTCGCTCTCTAACTGCTCTGCATTTCTTTTTCCCGCAATTTCCGAACCACCGGCATCAATTATTTTTTCATTTGTAGCTTCTTCTTTTTTTCTCATTGCATTTCCTCTATACTAATATATAACTCCACAATCCAATAAAGTATAGCACATTTACTGGAGGTTTGGTAGGAGTATTTTCTGTCCAACAAAGATGTTGTCATCGATTCCAATGTCATTTGCCTCAGCGATTTTCGCCGCCAGATCGGCGTCCCCATACCGTGTAAATGCAATGGAGCTTAGTGAATCCCCCTCCTGAATAATATAATACTGATCCTGCTCTGCCGCTACTGGCAATATCGTTTCCGTTGTCACAGATTCCGTCTCAGCAGGTTCTGCAGAAGTCTCCGTGGTAACTGTGTTATCCGATTGTGCTGGATCAACCGCAGCTCCTTCCGTTGTGTCTGTGCTCGCAGCTGCATCATTTCCAGTTGCCGCTGGCAGCTCTGTCGTCGCCATCGCTTCTACATAATCCGTATCCACTGTCGTATCCGCCGTGACCTCCAGCCGGTTGATTGATACTTCCATCTGCTTCATCTTGTCGTAATTGCTCACAATTGTGATTCCCATCGCCAGGAGTGCGAGTACGACAAAAGAACTTGCAATATACACAAATCCGACTCCGGTATCTTTGTTTTCCGGCAGATCTTTGTTTTTGCGGCGGAATTGTCGCACGATTTCTTCATCTTTTCTCTGAATCTCGGACTGCTCCAAGGGGGCATCCCCCTTTTGTTTCATGATATAGTTTTGCATTGCCTCATTTTTCTCATAGTAAATGTAATAGCCCTTCTGTTTTACAAGCTGTCCATGTTCATACATATAAAATGCATCTTCTGATTCAAGTGAATCGGTGATAAATAACACCTTGTCCTTTCCTGGGAAATTCTCCACATGCATCTTCTCGATTTTATCATTGATCGCCGTTGAGAATCCCATACGCGACAGAAACCATCCCATCACGGATAGTCCCGGGAAAAACTGTTTGACCTGATCATAGATTTCGGTCCAGATCTCCTGTGTAAATTCACTCTCATCCATATCAAATTCGATATTCTGTGCATCGACCGCACCACTGATAAAAATCACATCTCCTGCATCTGATTTCTTGCTTTCACCAAGTAAAATAGCACCTCTCGCCTGCGTGCTGCCTGGTCTTGCAATATAGTTCAGATATGTAACAACATAATCTTCCATATAGATGCGCTTATGTCCATCCGGCGATCCGATCTGTCTTATGTTTTTCGGCAGGCGCAGGTTCACGCTTACCTCGTGCTCATTTTTTTCGTTTGATTCCTGCTTGTCTTTTTCCTTGTCCTTATCATAGATAACTTCAATCATGCTATGCTACGCCTCCATAATTCGTTTTATAGAATATAGCATCAGCGTCTTTTTCTGTGCTTCGAAACCTGTCGCCTGAATCTGGCTTTCCACCGCAACTTATTTCAACAACATGTATTCTGCGACAGAAAAGGAAACAGATTGCAGCTTTGTTTATTTTTCTAACAACTTGTTAATACTTTCTGCATAGAGTATAGAAGGAGCAAACGTGGCTGAGGTGTTTATGAAGGGAATCGCAGAACGCAGAAATGGGATTCAATATTTCGATGTTGCGCAGGGTTATGCCCATATCGAGCTTGGAAAATGTATTCTGGAATATTTACAGGATGTTGAAATCGAACAATACACCCCGATTATTTTATGTATTGGAACCGACCGTGCCACAGGCGATTGTCTCGGTCCGCTTGTCGGCGAACAGCTCTTAAATTACAGTGAAACGTTTCATGTAATGGGCTGTCTGTCTGCGCCCGTCCATGCCCTGAATATCCATGACGCCTTGCACGATATCCGAAACAATTATGAAAATCCATTTGTTATCGCAGTCGATGCTTCGCTTGGAAGCAGCTCCCACGTCGGACTTGTCACGATCAACGACGGTCCTATCCTGCCCGGAAAAGGTGTAAAAAAGAAATTGCCGGCAATCGGAGATCTCTCCATTACCGGCATTGTAAACGTGTCTGGTGGACATCCGGGTCTTTTGCAATCCACCCGTCTGTACACAGTCATGCAGCTCGCAGACTGCATTGCGAACGCACTCAAATATTCGATTCGTTATCTGGACGCCTTCTGACCTTTGTAAACTGCGATCGCTTCCGAAACCGTATCCGCCTGTCCCTCCTGCATGATCGCAATCAAATCTTCCAGCTTATCCTGTCTGCACAAATCTTCACCAAGAATGGCAGCGTATTTATTCGCGATCAAAAGTGTCTGATCCGAAAAGCGTTTTTCCTCCGCAGCAATTTCATTTTCCATGTTTGCTTTTTCTTCCTTCATTGCCTCCAATGCCGGAAGTCTGCGGTTATTGATTTCCTCTGTGATCATGGATGTCGTCTCTTCCTCGAACGACCGGAGTGCTTCCTGCTTCTCCTTACCAATCGCATCTGCCTCTGCATCCAGATTATCCATCTTCTCATCATAGGCATCCAGATTATACTGGCTGTCATCATGATCTTTGTTGATGGAATGACGGATAGCATTTGCCTGCTTCTTGTTCGCGATCATCTTGTCACGGATACTCCGTGCCTGTGTCATCGCATCCATATGCTTCAGCTTCGTCTTACTGTAAATTGCAAAATAGATCAGTAATAATACGATCAGCGTTCCTGCCGCTATCAGCGCACACCAGAACGCAACATTGATATCTTTCTTTGTATCGAGTACAAGTTTTTTCACCAGAAATGTCACAAGTCCCGGAATGCCACCGAACCCGATTATAAATGTCAGAAGCTTCAAGCCAAACTCGCGCACATTCCGTGCATAAAACAACGCAAAGTATAATTTCTTTCCACAGAAAGATGGAAGCTTATATTTACGCAGCAACGTCTGCATCTCAACCTTAAGATCCTTATCGCTTTCCCGCAGGCTTTTCGTCTCCTCGTGATAGCGTTTGTCCATGCGCTCCTCTTTTTTCTTGTCTCGCTTGTTCGCCACCTTCTTTTTCCGTGCACGGTTATCATCAAGCCGGTCATCGTAGGTCGACTGAATGTCCTGTCGGCGCTTCTTGATCGTCGTCGCAATCTCATCCGCAATTGACTTTTCTTCTGAAGCAATGCTTCTTGACAGCTTCTTCTGCTGCTGTTTCATGCGGTCAATATTTGCCGCATATTCATCCCGTTTTATAACCTCGTCACGCGCCGCAACGATATAATCCTGTTTTTCATTAAATATATTTTCTGCCATCTTGCATACCCCCTCGTTCGGATTCGGATGTATTTTTGTCTATAAATGGAACAAGCGATAATTGCTTCCAATCATCGCTTATTCATGTACTCTTCCAATCGCTCCCGGTCAACCTTGATACGATTATCCATAGTCTTCATTATATCAACGATCTGGTAACGCCGATATACACCATTATTACTCAAATCATAAATTTTATTCGTCGAGAAACCTAAAACAACCGGCCGCAGAATATTCTGCGGATTCTCCGATATGACAAGTCCCTTCTCACGGTTCGTAAGTTCGATACAGACACCCGGTGTCAGGATGTTGATACTCTTGATAAGTGCACCTACAATCTCCTCATCGAACTCGTCTTTATTCAATAACAGATATTTGATCGCTGCGATCTCCGATATCGCTTCCTCACTGATCTTCATGCAGGTCATCGTATCAAACAGATTCGCAACTTTCAAAATCTTTGTACTTTTTAAAATCTTGCCCTGTTCCAGATTACTGTTTCCATATTCCATGCGATGAATCTGGGCTACGATTCTGCGAACGCCGCTGTCAATTCCGATCTCCGGTCTGAGCAGTCCCAGTCCATCGTTCTGAATCTTCTTGACAATGATCAGATCATTCGTATCGTAATCATCGTATTTTTCCCGCACCTTGTTCGGCAATAACAGCTTTCCGATATCATGCAGCAGTGCTGCCAATACCAGTTCTTCCTGTTCTGTCGGTGTGTAATACACCTGTGCTGAAATCAGCGCACATAAAATAGCTGTGTTAATTACATGCTTATACACATAATCCGTCGTGGAACGAAGATTCTGTGTGAATGTAATCTTATGATCCAGACGCCCATAGTTCGTGATGATCGCATTTGCCAGACGCTTCAGATTCACTGGTTCTCTGCCGGCAATGATATTATCCAGTTCTTCCCGGATACTGAACACTGCCATCGTCTGAAATCGTTCAAAGTCCAGATCTTCCTCCGTCATCGGCGGTACTGGCTCCGCTGGCTCCAGAATATAAAGTCCAAGCAGTCCGAAGTTCTTTACACTCTCGATACCCTGAAGTGTCAGTCTTGTATTACGCTCATACAGCAAAACGCCAGTCTTATTGTAGATTGGTTTTGCCAGACGCATACCATATTTCAAGTCTTCCGACTTCACAAATATCATGGTGTTACTCCTCCTGCTCGTTTTCTACGCATTTATCCGCGCATGTTGTCAACTGTGTTATCGACACAATACAACACAACATTTAGATTATTTTAGCACAAACTGTCAGATAAAACAAGAAGAAACAATACGGTATATTTTATTCAAACTTCTATTTATTCATGTGGTTTGAACGGTTCAACGCACTGATCAAAGCATATGCAGATGCATCAATAATATCAGACTTGATGCCTGCGCCCCAGACGATTCCATTCACACCTTCGACTTCCAATCCGACATATGCACATGCCTGTGAATCTGAACCTACCTGCAGAGCATGCTCTTCGTATGTAACAAGGGAGAACTTGATATCGAAATGCTTCATGATCGCATTGCTGATCGCATCGAGACGTCCATTTCCCTGTCCATGATATACCTTCTTCTCGTCATTTACGAGGATTGTAAGCTCTGCCTGAATACCGTCAATCTGCTTGAAATGGCACTCTACAAGCTTGACTGTATCTTCACGGTTTACATATTCGTTCTGGAAGATATCCAATACTTCCTTCGGAGAAAGCTCCTTATGCTGATGGTCAGATACGCCCTTAACTGTATATCCAAGATCCTCACGCATCTTCGGTGGCAGGTTGAATCCATACTTCTGCTCCAATAAGAATCCGATGCCGCCCTTTCCGGACTGACTGTTGATACGAATAACATCGCCATCGTATTTTCTTCCGACATCCTCTGGATTTAATGGCAGATATGGAACCGTCCACATACCATCCGGATCATTCTCACGATACTTCATACCCTTGGCAATTGCATCCTGATGGGAACCGGAGAATGCTGCGAATACCAGTTGTCCCGTGTATGGAGAACGCTCATATACATGCATTCTCGTCAATCTCTCATAGGTTTCTGTCAGATGCGGAATATCCGACAGATCCAGTTTCGGATCTACGCCATGCGTGAACATATTCATGGCAAGTGTGATAATGTCGACATTACCGGTACGCTCACCATTTCCAAACAAAGTACCCTCGATACGGTCTGCACCAGCTAAGATACCAAGCTCTGCATCTGCGACACCGCAACCACGATCGTTGTGAGGGTGAAGGGAAAGTACAACATTCTCACGGTCATGCAGGTTCTTGCTCATGTACTCAATCTGACTTGCGTAAACATGTGGCAATGACATCTCAACCGTTGCAGGAAGGTTGATAATAACCTTACGCTCTGGTGTCGGCTTCCAGATGTCGATGACTGCATTGCATACTTCCAATGCATAGTCGACTTCAGTTCCGGTAAAGCTCTCTGGTGAGTACTCAAACTGATGGTTCACACCATACTGGTCTGCCATATCATTTAACAGCTTTGCGCCGTCTGTTGCGATCTTCAGAATCTCTTCCTTGGACTTCTTGAATACCTGTGTTCTCTGTGCGTAGGATGTCGAATTGTACAGATGCACAACGACATTCTTTGCACCCTGAATTGCCTCAAATGTCTTCTTGATAATATGCTCTCTTGCCTGTGTCAGAACCTGAATCGTCACATCATCCGGAATCAGATTCTCCTCGATCAATGTACGGCAGAACTTGTATTCTGTCTCAGAAGCTGCAGGGAAACCAACCTCGATTTCCTTGAAGCCTACACGTACCAATTCTTTGAAAAATTCAAGCTTCTCATCCAGACTCATCGGAATGATTAGCGCCTGATTACCATCACGCAGATCTACGCTGCACCATGCTGGTGCCTTATCGATATACTCTTTGTTTACCCAGTCTGTACTCTGTACCGGCGGCATATAATAGCCACGCTTGTAATGCTCAAAATTCTTCATCTTTCTACCTCCATACATAAAAAAATAAACCTGTGCCTCCAACAACTATTTAGAGACGCAAGTTTCATCATTCTAACCTCTTACGCGGTACCACTCTAATTCATACATATCGTATGCTCTCACAGATACAAAGATGCATGCATCCTATATCTTCCCGCTGTAACGGTCAGGCTCCGTCCAAATCTACTAATGTCAAACTTTCCTGTCTCACATCTGTTCAATCGGCTGCTCCAAGGCGAGTTCAAAATCTTCGGATTATCGTTTCACACCAGCCAACGACTCTCTGAAATCCTTTGGATTCCTACTATTCCTCTTCTCTGCATTTACAGACTTACATTATCACAGATTCTTTTTGCGGTCAACCACCTTTTTCCAAATAAGCGGAAAAGATTTATATCTGCAAAATATTTCCTATTTTATAGAGAAAATCCATGTGGTATTCTTCTGGCAGTTGTGATAATCTAGTGTTAATAGAAAACAACGAATTGATATCTGCCAGCTTCGCACCGGCAGCACTTACAAAGGAGAGTATTATGCCACCAATTCGAAATGACTGGGCTAAGGTTTTGGCACCAGAATATAATAAGCCATATTATCGGAAACTGTTTGATTTTGTCGGGAAAGAATACAGCACCCATACGATCTATCCACCTGGAGATGATATCTTCAACGCATTTCATCTGACACCGTTAAAGGATGTAAAATGTGTCATCATCGGTCAGGATCCTTATCACGGTCCCGGACAGGCACACGGACTTTCTTTCTCGGTAAAGCCGGGCGTAGATATCCCGCCATCACTGATCAATATCTACAAAGAATTGCACGATGATGTCGGTTGCTATATTCCAAACAACGGGTATCTTGTCAAATGGGCCGAGCAGGGGGTTTTGCTCTTAAATGCAGTTTTGACTGTACGTGCCCATCAGGCTGCCTCCCATCAGGGAATGGGCTGGGAAGAATTTACAGACGCAGCAATCCGCGCCGTCAACAAGCAAAATCAGCCAATCGTATTTTTGTTGTGGGGAAGCTTTGCGCAGAAAAAAGCAGCTATGTTGGACAATCCAAATCATTTGATTTTGAAAGCGCCTCATCCATCGCCACTCTCCGCCTACCGTGGATTCTTTGGCTGTAAGCATTTCAGTCAGGCGAATGAATTTTTGCAGAGGCATGGTGTTGCACCAATTGACTGGCAGATTGAGAATATATAACCACAGGCATTCGTAATTGCAATATATATGTAGATGCATTTACGGTGATTCTATGGACAGAACGGAGAATAAACATGGAATTATATATAGTACGCCACGGAGAAACCTTGTGGAACCGGGAAAAACGGTTGCAGGGACGCGAGGATATTGAATTAAGTGAAAACGGTCGTAAGGTTGCACGTCTGACTGGCGAAGCACTGATGGATACGCGAATCGATAAGATCTTCTCCAGTCCGCTTAAACGTGCCTACGAAACAGCCTGTCTGATCCGGAACGGACGCGACATTGACATTGAAACGGATGACCGGTTGCGCGAATTATCATTCGGACATTTTGAGGGACAGAACTTCTCAGAGCTGATCAAGGACGAAACGCTTACATTCCGCTACTTCTTCAAGCAGCCAGAATTGTATGTACCTGCCGACGATGCTGAGACACTTCCACATCTGATTGCACGTGCCGGAGATTTTATGCAGGATAAGATCGAACCACTCGCTAATTCCTGCGAACGTGTGATGATCGTCGCACACGGTGCGCTCAACAAAGGAATTATGTCTTATATTAAGAAGCACGAGATCAAGGATTTCTGGTCGGGTGGATTGCAGCAAAACTGTAATGTGATGATTGTCGATTATACCGACGGGGAATACCGGATCGTGGATGAGACGAAGTTATTTTATACACTGCAGGAGTGAAAGTTCAAAGCACACTGTACCCCGAAATCAAGGGACTGCCATCCCCATTACACGGCAGTCCCTTTTTATATTGGATTAAGCCCCAAGAAATCCTTATTTCTCACAATTACATTTCTTCTTATCCACGCATGGAGCCGAGCGGTCAAACGCCGGATTGAATGCATAGAAATTTTTCTCATCCAATTTATCCTGCACCAGGCGAAGTGCTTCACCAAACCGCTGGAAATGCACTACTTCACGTGCACGCAGGAATTTGATTGGCTCGTAAACATCCGGATAATCCTTACATAATCGGAGGATGTTGTCGTAGGTACTGCGTGCCTTCTGTTCAGCCGCCAGATCCTCGTACAGGTCGGTAATCGTATCCCCCTTGCTCTGGAATTCGCATGCGTTAAACGGAATGCCTCCCGCTGCCTGCGGCCAGATACCAATCGTATGATCGATATAATATTTGTCAAAGCCGGAAGCCTTGATTTCTTCCATAGAAAGATTCTTCGTCAACTGGTAGATGATGGATGCAACAATCTCCAGATGTCCGAGTTCTTCCGTTCCGATATCCGTCAGAGTTGCCTGACACTCTTTGTATGGCATAGCATATCGCTGGGACAGATAACGCATGGATGCGCCCATTTCCCCGTCAGGACCGCCGTAGACGTTTGCAGATGGGTGTAGGTTTTATTCATATTCCTGCTGTATCGTATAATTTTGCACACCTGCTGCACACCAACTCACTCTTGTTGAATCGTATATGTTACTTTCATTGTCTTATCTGCCGTCTTTGTAACTGGCTTGTCCAGGTTACTGATTGTTGCCAAATAGTTTTTCAGATAAGTGGTATATATTCTTCCATAGTCATTTACAGTCATTTTGTTTATTTTATTATTGATTATATTCGGACGTGCACTATCATATTGCTTTAACTTTGACAATTTCATGCTTTTTGTTATACAATCAAATATAGCAATACGATTATTATTCGTCACATAGATTTTTCCGTTGCTATTTGCTATTTTGTTTAGGTATGTATAATCCATTTTTGTTTCATATTCATGCACATCTGTCGGATTTTTGGTATTGATCTCGTACAGTTTTTTGTTACCGTCACTTATGTATATATATTCATTATATGCATCTATTCCACCATCATTATACCAATTTGTCTGTGTGTTATTAGTTATATCAATCCGCTGCATTGTCATGTCCGTTATATCTAGTTTAAAGACTTGTAATGTTTCATTCTTATACGTTACACCTGCGTTTATGAAATAAATATATCTCCCATCGTTACATGTTCTTTTCAAAGTTGACAATCCGTCAATCTCCAGATCGATTTGTTCATAGCTAACTTTATTTATGTCTTGCGTTTTATTTTTTTTTATATTAAACGGACTAAATGTTGATATCTCTGATGCATATTTATATACCTTAAACTTGTTAGCACTTAAACTTCCACCATAGATATACTGAGAGTCTATATAGAAAGGGGTTATTCCATCTATCGGTTCTCTTACATTGCACAGACTGTAACTTCCATCTATACATATGTTAACATTTGTAGGCTTACTTATACCAGCATCTCCAAATCCACAGTTTCCCATGTCTCTATGTGTTAACGCCGCAGCCGCAATCACACCATTTCCCTGATTGGTTGTCCAATCATATACATATGTCATTTTCTTGCTCGGCCAGTCTGCTACGCTTTCTTTTTGATTGTAGCTTCCCTGCGTCAATGCCTCATCAGCATTTGCTACATTAAATGCACCACAAGCCGTAGCCTCTATTCCGCCCGGCAATGTTACAGCATCATCAGGTATTTCTTTGTCTGTCAAGACTATACCTCCGAACGCAACCTCTGTTGTTGGACATAATTCGTCCATTACTTTTCCAATGTTTAGATAATATCCAGTATTGCTGAACATTTTCTCTAATGCAGCTGTCATATGATTGTCATGCTCAATCACTTCGGTCTCTCTGCATCCCCGAAGTTCCAGGCGTACATGTCCGTGAAACTTCGGTACCTGAATTTTGTTAATATAAATATTTTTGAGTATTGATTCCATCTTATTCCTCCTCGTTTTTAAACTGATACTGAAACTCTGTCAAGCTATCTTCCACAGACGATACTATGAATCCAATCGTAAGTGTCTTTGATTGTCCTACACTCTCATATGCATGTAACATACTTCCTTCTAATGCATCCGTCAAAGTTTCTTCTTCCGTCCAGGTCATGCCTGCATCATAGGATAGCTTAACATTTATACCTTCATGGATTGCTGTTGCTCCGGTAATTCCATAGATACTTACATCCGACATATCACATGCTGCCTGTATTACCTGTGGATGCGGTTTTGCTGTGATTGTAAGTATCGTATCGGTTATCGTATCCGCATCCGTCCATTTGTAGATTGTCGGTGAATCTAATTGCAAAATATAGTCCGATGCTGGTGCTATATCTAATCCATGTGTCTCGAAATCTGCTGCCTGCAAGGTATCACCCGAAAGAGTTATTTCTGTTATAACTTCAGCTTGAATTGTATAGTACTTTTCCGCAGACCGGAGCAGGTATCGAACGATGACTTCATCTGTTGTCGCTGCATTATTTTCGGTTTCTCTTTCTGTATCTGCATTTCCAATTGTCACCGTTTCTATGGATTCAAATTCTGTCGAATCCAAAGCCACAACATTCATCATGCCACGGTCTATGCTTTCATTCGTCGATTTGTTAACGAACGTACCAGCAAGCCGGAATACCCCATCTTCTACAACTACATATCTGGATGAATATGTACACTCGCTTTCTGCTGTAAATGTCCAGCTCACGATACCCCAGCTGAAATCTGTTGCATCAAGCAGATTGCCAACTGTCACCGTATCTTGCAGTTTAACTATTTGAAGCTGTTCCTCCACCACATTCCGCTCCACATCAATCATTCCTGCAATAACTGTACATGTCAGAGCCTTTGATACTTCTATTGCATCCTTCAAGACAATCTGTGTCAGCTTCTCTTCCAATGTGATAAATCCATCCCATTCGACTGTACCAACCAATCCTTGTCCATAGATAACCGCACGTATTGCTCCTTGCGCTATCCCTATGCTGCCGCCAGTGATATTCAACTTGACAAGCCATCTGTTGATTGAGTTTGCATCGATTGTCAACATGTACATCAAGCTCAATATATGCTTTCCGTTTTTCCACGTTTCCGTCGGATTGTATCCAACTATGGTTAACTCATTTAATGTGTATTCGATTGTACCAATCACATCCTCCGATGTTGCTGTCGCATCAAGTAGGATTTCTGCTTGAAAGAGCACCCCAATTGATACGGACGATGTAAACCGGATATCGATTATGGACTTGGACTCGCCATCTCCGATCCGTATCGCACTCGCATTCTCATAATTAAAAAAAAGAATATCCGAAGATGATACCGAGCTACGCAACCCTTCCAGATTCTTATCCGTCTTGCTCTTCGCTGTCGCAAGCGCCGGATCTGAACCAAAGCCGGTTATCTTATACCCGCCATTAAACGTATAATCATACATCATCACACAGCCAAGCTTCCCCGGTGCAATACCATCCGTACACCGGATGATATCTCCAAGGTCATACATGGCACCGCACAGGCAGCTTGTCTCAAACGGCACATAGTCAATCTGCAAAAGTGCTGTCAATACCGCGCGCCGTATCTGCTCTTTGTAGCTGTCTACACCATATTGCAGGAATGGGTTGGAGCCAAGATTGTATGTCAGATAATTGTCCGGATCCGAACCGTAATAGCTTGTAGTATCGTCTGCCATATTCACGCACGACAGTCCGGAATAACGCGTATCAAACTTACTGAATTTCGATCCAGTAAACCGGTCATGATTCGTAAGCGTATCAACAACCGTCTGTTCATATTTCCGAAGCACAAGCTTTCCCTGTCTGTCCATCGTCGCAAAGGTACCCGTTGCCTGTGCCACCCAGAAGATAAAGTCCTGCCATGTTTCAATATCATTTTCCGTATAGAGCGACAGGCTCTCTGTTCCGTTCGGAAGTGCATCCACCTCCGCCTGCGTCATGCCAAGCTCCGCCTCACAGGTTGTACATGCTAACGTAAGCAGCTCATATGGTGTTCCAATCGTGATATCAACGCTACAAGACCGATTGAAGTGAGCCATGTTGTCATATGCTGTGATATCAATTCCATATTCCGTGTCGTTCGCTTCTGATACTGTATATATGCCAAGTGGTACATCTTCCCACTTGTCGCCAATCAGTAGTCCCTCTGATACAACGATTTGTGCATTCGTCCAATCCGGCACCTGCAGATCCGGCTTGACTGTGCACTTCAACTCTCCTATGTACACACTGCCGATCTTGACATCGTTCTGCTCGCTGCACTGATTCGTGATCGTGAATGAACCGCTCAATATATCATGATTGGTAAATGCTGTCTTGTTCACTGTACCTGTCAGGCGAAATGTCTGTACTTTTTCTTTTGTCTGTTTCAGATATGCATCTGATACCTGATACATGCAACCGCCTCCTCAACATCCTATAATTCCTCTGCACTAAAGGATACTGTCCAATACCCCTGTGTGCCTTCGCTGTGTTCCGAATTCTTCTCCAGATCACAATCGATACTTTCAATCCGCACCGTGTATTCTGATTCATCAATCTGCAGTTTTACCGACTGCAGCTTTGCATATCCAAGCAGCTTGTTCTTCCATTTCGAAGATACTTGGAATTTCAACGAGCCGGAATACTTCCCGGCTCGCACGTCAATTGCAAGATCATCCCCTGCTTCTGACTGAAATGTATTTGATACTTTGCTGAAGCTCTCTGAATAATCGATTGGATTTGGTACACGTTCGCCATTGATTTTTACATATTTGTTCAGCATTATCTTCCTCCTGATCTGTAATTGTTGATCTGGTTCGCACGTACAATGATGTCATTTAATTTTGACTGGCCGATATATACCGGAATCACAATATCGCCTGCTGCCATTGCCGTCTGATTTCCTGCAAGCGCAGCTTTCATCTCATGTGCCACGGCCGCAATCCACTTCTCGTTCTGATCGAGCGGTACAACCGCCTCGGCGCCAGTACCTTCCAAAAGTCCGACCTGTCCTTTTGCAAGCACACCACCTCGCTCAAGCTGTGGCACACCGAGCTTACTGATCTTCGACAGACTGACACCCGGTATCTTGTTGATCACACCGATTACCGCATTGATTGCGCCGATGAATCCGTTTATGATTCCGATTGCCTTGGATAAGACAAAATTAACGGCTGTTTTTACCGCCCCGGAAATCGCATTACCGATTGCCATACCTGCACTTTTGAAGATGCCTGTTACAGAGTTCCATACGCCTGAAAAGAAACCACCTAATCGATTGAAGATACTTGTTATGCCATTCCACGCCTGTTGGAATATGCCTGTGAAGAAACTTCCAACCGTGCTGAATACATTCCTTATGCTTGACCATGCGTTTGTCGCAACGGACACGATTCCATTCCATATGCCTGTAAAGAAGCTTCCAATCGCCTGAAAAGCAGATGTGAAGAACTCCTTAAACGCCGTGACAAGCTGTGACACCTTCTCACAGAAAGATTCCCATACAAACTGTGCCACCTCAACGATTGCATCCCAGTTTTTAATTACTACGATAATTGCAGTGATCACAGCAATTACCGCTGCGGCAATCAGCAGAAACGGTCCGATTGCAGTGACAACCCCGGTGATGGCCGGAATCATGGTTCCTGTAATAAACGAAGATGCAGTACCCATCCATGTTGTGATAGAACCGACTAAAGACACTATCTGACCGCCGAATGTGATAATCTTACCCACAGAGGATATGAGTGTACCAATTATCGCAATCAGCGGTCCTATCGCCGCAGCGATTGCCGCAAACTTAACAATCTGCTGTTGTGTCGCCGGATCTAAGTCGCGGAACTTTTGTACAAGCTCCTGTATTTTCCCGGTTATCTGCTGAACTATTGGCATCAGAATCTGTCCGATTGATATTGCGCAGTTTTGGATTGCTGTCTTCGTCTTTTCAAACTGGATGGACGGATCCGAAGCTTCCAGCGTATCAAATGCCTTTTGCGCTGTTCCTGCGGAGCTTTCAAGTTCTTTAACCGCACTTGTAAAATCTGTTGTATGCTGGGTTATTGTTGCCGCTGCCTTTGCGGCTTCCTGTGAACCAAACATATCTGCAAGACTCATTCCGCTACTGTCCGCTTCATTCTGTATAATCTGTAACACATCTGACAGATTGTATCCCTCATTCATCAGCTCACTAAACGATTTGCCAGTCTGCTCTTTCAAGATGTTTGATGTCGTGCTTCCGGATTTCCCAAGTTCGTTCAGCATACCATTGATGTATGTTGTTGATTCAGCTGTTCCTATACCATTTTTCGTAGTTGTAACATATGCCGCACTTAACTGGTCCAAATTGACACCATACATCGCCGCTGTTGGAATAACTTTACCCATGGACGCACCCAGTTCATCTACAGTCGTTTTACCAAGATTCTGCGTTGTGATCAGCTTATCCGATACGGATGATACCTGATCTGCAGATAACCCATATGCATTTAAGGCTGTTGTAAGCGTATCCGTCGCCGTTGTCATGCTTGTAAATCCGGCTCTTGCAAGTACGTTTGCCTGCTCAACAAAGCCTACGGCATCCTTGGTTGACTGTCCGGCAGATATTGCCTGATATGATGCCTCTGCAATCTCCGCTGCACCCATACCGGTACTGTCGGATAATGCCATGATTGAAGCGTCCAGATCATCCAATGGTGTCTGGGTTGTATCTGCGATAGTAGACAGCTTCGCTAATGCGGAAGAGTAGTCCTTCGCTTCTTTGACCGCCGCGGTACCTCCTGCCACAACCGGCATCGTAATTGTTGCTGTCATCTTTCCGCCAAGTGCCGATACCTTATCTCCTACACCTGTAACCTTTTCTCCAAGCTCAGATATGTTGTTGCCAACTTCCTTGATATGTGCTCCTGCTGCCTGCATCTGACTTCCCAGCACAGACGATGCCTGTCTTGCCTGCTTTTCCAGATTCGACAGCTCATTCGTCGTTGTAACAATTTCTGCCTGCAACGCATCGTATTCACCCTGTGTGATGTTTCCAAGTTCAAGTTCCTTTTTTGCGGATTCGGCAGCCTGCTTCTCCATATCGAGTTTTTCTTTTGTTTCTTTGATTACTCCGTTCAAAGCATTCTGTTTTGCTTTGAGAAGATCTACATTTTTCGGATCAAGCTTGAGTGCTTTTTCCACCGAATTCAACTGGCTTTTCGTTGTTTTGATTTCTGAATTGGCAGCTTTCAGTGCTTTCGTAAGCCCTGTTGTTTTTCCATCGATTTCAATTGTAATTCCCTTGATCTGTCCCACGTAGCCACCTCCTTACATAGCTGCAAATTTATCAAAGTCATCCTGCGTCGCCTTGAGCGGGTAGTTGTATGTGTCGTTGCTGCTCTCAATCATCATGTCGAGCACATCTCCATGTGTTAACTCCTCAAGGTCCTGCATCGATATATGTAGTGAAAAAGCCCGCAGCATGAAGATGTTTGTATTCATCTCCCTTACTGTGGGCTTTGGTCTTTTTTTAGTTCACTTGTGGTCGTAATATTGCGATTCCATACATTCAGGATGGATGTGATTGCCGCAGGATCCTGGAAGTCTGCTTCTTCAAATTCTTCCATCCATGCGATGTATCCTTCTTCCGAAGCTTCTTTAATCTCCTTACGGTTCTGCATGTTCATAACATACGCAAGCTTCGATGTATATTCGATTGCGTCAAGCTTGTCTACGTCTTCTACGTTTTCCAGCTTCGCAAGATCTTTTAACAGCTCGCGCTTAAATATCTGCTTGTATCGAATCGCAGTTGCTGCGTTGCTTTCAACTGCTACCTCTCTCTGTCCAATTCTGATCACTGATCTCATAGTATCCTCCGTTTCTGTTGCACCGGTGCAACTTTATATTTTTGCAAGAAAAATGGGACGGTATCTTCTACCATCCCATTTCCTGATTGATATTAACCTGCTGCCTGTTCTGATGCAGTCGGCTCCCATACTTTTGTATACCAGCTCTTATACGCGCCATCTGTTGTATTGGATCCGGTTGTTGCTTTAACCAGATTCTTTTCCTTGCCATTGATCACGTTGACATCTGGACGTGGTGTAGCCTTAATTGTCACAGATTCTGTCACAGGCTCCGTACTGTCTTCCTTGGTCTGGGACGCAACGGAGTGTCGTGTCAGTGAGCAACGATACAGTACATGTCTGCGTGCCTTTTTATCGCCTGAAAACTCAAACAAAAGAGCAATATACTTCTGTTCGTCTGTCGAAGATTCAACAAGCACACCATCGACTTCTTCCTGTCCCATCACCTCAATCTCTACGTCCTCCGGTACTAGTGCAGATTCGAAATCTCCCTCATAGCCGGAATTGCTTGATAATACGGCATACGCGGTATCATCCGCATAAAACGTGTTGGATTCTCCGGACGGATCAAGCGACATACTTACTGCTCCCGGCCATTTTTTCGGCGTACTGTATGTACTCTTGATTGTTCCATCCTCCTGCTCCGTCTCTGTGATAATCGCATAGTGCGTATTTTTCAGCCCAAACTTAATCTTATTTTTTTCTTTATTCATCTTTATATTACCTCCGCTTCGTATATGGTCATAAATACTTTCTGCTCGAACTCGTCTGTCATGCTCCACGGGATCTCTGCTTCATTCAAAGCATCTTCGATCATCGCTTCCAGCTTCTCATTCTTCTTCGTACTGTACAGCACCGCACGCATGGAACTAATCTTCTGATACACCTTGTCATCTGCGAAGAAATTGCTATCCGCATGGCATGTGTACGTGATAAAAGGTACTTTCGTGCCTTCCGGTGCATGGTCATAGTGTACAGTCACACCCGGTACCGACAAGACTTTCTTTACATCTGCAATCGTCATCCTTTTTCCACCTGCCTTTTGAATTCTTCTGGAAACTCATCCTGCGCCCATGCTTCCACCGGAGCAATATGTTCTTGCGCTTCTGCACGTTTTTTCTTCACAACTCCATTGATTACTACATCATGTCCATGCTCCAGAAGATGTGTCAGCTGGTACTGCTCGTTATATACCGTCATTCCCCCCGATGTTTTCTTATGCTTCCAGCCATTCTTATACTTTTTCCCTTTTGTACGCTTGTTGTTGGGTGATGTCTTTTTCAGCTTCTTTACAGCTTCCTTGGCTGTATTCTCCGCTGCCGTATCAACCGCAGTGTGCACATGATGCTCAAACGTTGAAAAGATTGACTGTAATTCCATATCAAGCTGTCCAATTTTAATCGTCTTGTTCGACATACGTCACCCCTGCTTTCTCCTCTGCATAAAGCTCGATCGTATCTGAATCTGTACGCTCATATGTACGATAGATCCCATATACTTTGTCTTTGTACTTCACAAGCTCTTCGCTGTTGTAATTTACCTTGTCTGTATCAAAGCGATACTTCGGATTCATACCAACCTGCCCGGCTTTGAAGAACTCCTGGCGATCAACAGACTGTACTTTGCATATCACCGGGTGTTCGATTGTCTCTGTGATAATTGTATTCCCGATATCGTCCTGGTCGGTCTTCGTTTCAAGCAATATGATTTCATCATCCATCTTCTGTCCTCGCTTTCTGCGACAACAGGCGGTTATTCAGCGCATACCGGAGCATCCGCGGCATACCCTCGCCGGTTGCCCGCTGCCGCCATTTCCACGCGGCATAGCTTATGATCAGCTCCTCATCATCTACAGGCGGCTCCGGCGGGAATGTAATACCCTCCCGCTCTATCTCCGTCTGTGCTGCCTGCAGATACCGTGTCAGCCGCTGATCGTACACCTCAGCCGATATGCAGAGGTCAATCTTCAACATCGTCAATCTATCTGCATCTGTCATACGCTACCTCTTATTCCTTTGTTCCTGCTGCCGCCTTGGCATTTGCTGTATCGTCCGCAAAGGTCATGTCGGCTGTCGGCTTTGTGCCGGAGATGCCGATTGCTACAAAGCCCTCTGCGATTGACGGGATACCATCGTATCTTGCGGTACCCTTGAAAACTGTCTGATCTTCCAGGAACTTCACATGCTCGGACTGTGCAATGCTTGTACCCTCACGCTCTGCAAGCAGATAGAGGTCCCCATAACCGCCGATGATCACATTGTCCGGGATGAAATCAAGTGTCTCGATGGTGCCGCCGATGATTGGCATGGT
>ERZ773252.1693-NODE-1693-length-20853-cov-3.984085_pt1 | contig 20853 bp, 8 predicted proteins | sample MGYA00580517_ERZ773252 | MGnify/ENA primary metagenome ERZ773252 (study PRJEB29015, sample SAMEA2737766) | human gut metagenome | biome: human gut; feature: human-associated habitat; material: faeces | place: China | collected 2012 ...
TTGCAAGCAAGCCATCGGATTTATCTTTCCGATTCATTAAAAATTCGGACAGATGATAAATCATCTGCCCGAATGAATAATTATATTTGCAAATTTAACTCCGTTGTCAGAATCCTATATATAAATAATATCATTTATTTATAATATTGTAAACAACCTGAGCCGCCTCTGCTCTCTTTGTATAAGCCTTAGGTCTTATTTCATTATTTTCATAACCCTTAACAATGCCTACAGCATAAAGGTCATTTATATCCTTAACTGCATAAGCTGAAATATCTGCCTTGTCAGTAAATTCATTATCTTTCTGACTTTCATCAAGTTCATCAATCTTTCTTAATGCTCTTGCTGTAAATGCACACATTTCTTCTCTTGTTATAGAGTCATCAGCATTAAAGTTATTATTTTCAGCACCATAGGCTATGCCAAGTTTTCTAGCCTTAATAATGCTATCGTGATAGTAACTATCAGCACTTACATCTGCAAACTCATCAACAGTAGTATCTTCGTCAGAAGTAATTTCGTCAAACTTATCGCCTAAAGAGTTCATAATAAGCATTACAAAATCGCCTCTCTTGACATTGTTTTCAGGAGCAAATTCATCTTTACTTACACCTGAAACAATACCCTTGTTATAGAGTTCAGCAATAGTATTTTCATACCATTTTCCTACTATATCCTTAAACGGATTAATTACAGGAGCAAATTCTGTTGTTGCCTCTGTTGTAGTTTCAGTTACAACGGTATCATTTGTAGTTGTTTCTGTTGTACTTTCAGTAGTTACAGTTGTAGTTGTATTACTATTTTCGCCAGACGCCTTACTAAAGTCGCCAGTATCTATAGTATCGTCACCATTGCCTTTTGAGCTTGTAGCATTGTTACCAACTGTAACATTAAATGTCTTAGATACAACATACTTTTCAGGTACAGTTTCCCAAGCATCTTCTGTATATTCTTCATTTTCCCCTGTTAATACAACTTCGTCATCAAATGGCATAGCATAAACTGTAACAGTACAGTTACCCTCGCCTATACCTCTTAATATACCTAAGTCATTTGTACTAACAACATCGTTATTACTACTTACAACCTTGTACTTAATACCGCTTGTATCCTCGTTATCTACACTAAGGTTCATATCAACAATATCTCCAGTTTTAACTGTAATATTGTCGCCAACACTTGTGATAATCTTTGAAGTTTTACCAAATTTCTTAATCTGAGAATCACTTGCATATCTGATAAAGCCAAACACATCACTTGCATTTCCTACACTTAATACGAAGTTTGCATAGTCTAAATAACCGTAATCATAATCTTCATCAAGACCTTCAATTTCATGGTAATCATCTTTAGGAACATTAAACTGTATTGTTCCAGTTTTTTCTTCTCTAGGAGCTAAATCACCAATATCTATAGTCTTTGAAGTTGAACCATCAACAGTATCTTGTAATACGGCTACAAGTCCACTTTCTGGGAAGTTACCCTCATTCTTAATTGTGTAACTCATAGTAGCTTCATCTCTACTAATCAACTTGTAATCATCAACACTTACAGAAATCTTTGAGTCTACTGGTTCAGTTGCAGAATCTTCATCTATTACCTTACCATTTCCATTAACAAGTTTAATATCAACCTTATAATCCTTCTTTTCAGTTAATTCTGGTAGGTCAATATAAACAGTTGTTTCTTCATTAGCTGCAAGATTAATATTTGTTACTTCTCCAACCTTTTCATCATTTACATATGCCTCAACTTTAAGACCATTGCCATCAACAAAGCCCTCATTTTTAATCTTAACATTTGCAGTTGGAGTATAACCATAGATTACCTTAGTCAAGTCTATATCTTTAATGTTAATATCATCAGCTACATTGAAGTTTAATTCTACAAGAGAACGCTCTTCCATATTTTCTCCTGCATATTCAGCTGTATTGCCATTCTTACTGTCTTTAACTTCTATTACATCTGACATACTTTTTGTTGTAACAGCCTTTACTACATCATCATCAGTTACATCAAATGTAACATCACCGTAATTAGCACCAACTTCATCGGTCATCTTAACTGGTACAGAAAGTTTATCATTATCTGCTGTATATCTAGCAATATAAATCTGCTTTTCAACAATTCTGTTTTCAGCCTTTTCAGCATCTTCTGTGCCTTCTTCTATACCATCTTTAAGTTTTGTTTCATTTTGTGTCCAGCCAATATAAGCTGTATTGTCACCATCTGACTCGACTGAGAATTTAGTAATAACTGTATTGTCGCCTGCAGAAATCATATTTATAGGAGCTACATAATTTCCATTTTCAGACTTATCAATTATAGAAACAGTTTTACCATCTACAGTTTCTTCCTTTATACAGTTATCAACAACATTACCAATATCAATAGCCTTAATACCATCAGATTCAGTCCAAAGGAGATATGTTTTATCTTTAAGCTGAACCAACTTAGGAGAAGAACATTGACCCTCACTATCAGAAACCTTCATAGCATCAGTAAATGTATCTATACTTGCATCATAGAGCTTAATGTAAACCTGTTCATCTTCACTTGTTGCAAGATTACCGTCTTCATCAAGTACATAAGCAAATACATTCTTTCCATTATGCTGACAAGAGTCTGCAGAAATAATTCTTCCGTACTTCTGAGCATTATTTGAGTAGAGCTGTGGCTCACTTGTCCAATTTCCCTCATCATTTAATACAGAAGCCTGTGAAATATAAGCATTAGGAGAAACATCTAAGAACTTCTGTCCATACCAGCCGTCTTGGAAATCATCAGTATTATTGTACATACTGTATGTACTAATATTTTCTTTTTCTAACTCACTATAGTCATCAACAAACTTGCCTGAATTTACATCATATATTCTGCAAGCTGCTATTGTATAAGGATTTATAATATCTCCTACAAGAGCATTATTCTGTTCATAGTATGACTTGAGATAATATACCATAATCAAGTCTTTGCCATTCTTCGTAGTTTGACTTAAAACAGGAGTATTATCAGAATATTCATCTACATCTGTATCGTGAGTTACATCTAAAGCATCGCCAAATGTTAAAGTATTCTTATCAAATACTGACATTCTAATGTCTGTAGAATTTAAAGATTTTGCCACATTGTCGCTATCAACTGACTTAACATCTGTCCAAGCCACATAAGCCTTGTCATTTGTATTAATTAAGTAAGGCTCTGTAGAACCATTTTCAGGAGATGAAATAAGTTTTGGTTCGCTCCAAGTACCATCAAATACAGAATAGTAAATACCGGTCTTATCCTTACTTCCTGCAATTCTATCACAGTAAACAAGGAGGTATTTTTCGTTTCCAATATTTTCAATTTGTGGATATGAATTTTCATAAACCTTATCCATAATCTGATTTTCATAAAGAGTTGAATTTTTGCCATTTAACGAACGCAAAAGCATAGGAGAATTTCCTGTCCAACCCTCTCTGCCATCAAGGTATGATAAATCTTCTGTGCCAAACATAGTATTTGCATCTTTAAGAAGAACATCTTGTCCTCCCATATCCATGGAATTTAAACTACCAAGCATAAGATTTGTATCTGCCTTATTTTTGCCAATATTATTAAAATCAATTTTAACCTTAGCAAATTCATATTTTACTGAGAAAATAATAACTGTTATTTTAACCTTTGCAGTCAATACTATTTGATTTGTAGCCACATCAGAATATGATTTACCTGTATTTGAATTTTTATAAAAAATATGTTCCAGACTATATACTGCATCTCCACCTATTTTAGCTGAAAGACCAAAAATACCTACACCAGCATATAATGACAATAAAACGCTAAAGTTTGTATCTGTATACCAATATGAACCACCATTCATAAACGGTGTTTCGTCATCGTCGTCATCAAACATATTTCCAAGTTCAAGTTTTCCTGTATCAACCACATTTCCGTCAGCTAATGGCCATACCTTTATCTGCGTAGCATCTAAGTTTACTCCCAGACTAACTTCGCCCAATATCTGTATTAATACTGGAGTCTGATATACCATATCAAAATTTACCTTGGCTTCAACTGATTCCATAATTGTAACATCTGACATCTTGTAGCCCTCTTTTGTTTTTACCCAACCAAGTTTACAGTTTACAGCTACAGCAAAATCAAATGTTGACTTATTTGCAAAACCCCTAGATTCTTTCTTAGTTCTTGCATCTTTAGCCTTGTTAATAGATTTTTTCAGTTTTTCTAATTTATTTAAAACATTATTATTATCAAAAGCATTTTTCATAGCCTTAGGTATAGCATAACCACCTGTAGGTACTTTATCTTCCGGTGTAGATTCTGAGCTACCCTCACCATTGAAAGTAAAACCTAAATTCAATGTCATATATTTACAACTAGCATCTACAACTTTCTTTTCAATATTTTCCTGTGATGAAGTTATGCCACTATTTGTAACAACAAAGTTAGTTTGCTGAACAAGTTTTCCATTTTTAACATTTATCTTACAAGTTTTATAGAAATTACCATAAGTAAATTTAAGTGTAAATTCATAATCTACATCTTTATCAAGTGTACCAAAATTATTAAAATAGAAATTACCTTCTTCATCTGTTACTACACCATTCGCTACATCGTTTTTAACAGCATCACTTAAATTATACTTCTTATCATTTATAAGCTCAACCTTAATGCCAGCCTTGTATTTTTCTTTTTCATCAGCAAATTTTACATTACCAGCAAGTTTAGTATCTACCTTACCAGCTGTTAAATCAGTATTAATAAATGAAATGTCGTCAGGAGATAAATCATATGCCTGCATTTTGTCATTCTTTTCATCAGCAGTTGCATTCGCTCCAAAACCTGCAACAAATGAACCTAACAAATTAACTGAGCCACCATTTGGTACAATGCTACCACTTATACCTCTTGAGCCAACATACTTTTCAAGTTTTAAGCCTGTTTCCATTTCAGTATACTTATTGTGATTAGCGTCTTCAGTTGTAACTTTGAATATAGTATCTTCATCAAGTCTTTTGACTGTTGTATCATTATCAGACATATATTTTGTAGGATTAAATTCATAAGTAGCAAAACCATTTACTATTGGAACAGCATTTGTTCCTACAGGCACACCATTATTATAGGCTGTAAAGTATGTCTTATATGGTACAACACCTGCATCTTTACTATTTACCTGAATTTTAATAGTATAGTTTCTATCGCCATTATCAAAATTGCCTGAATCATAACCTATTACATCTCCATCTCTTAATAAAATAGGATTAGAATAGCTTACTACTTCTTCAGCATCAATAGTATAGCTCTTTTCCTGGTCAGCAGAAATCTTACTTGAATAATTTCTATTATTATAATTTATAATCAATGAAAATACATCAAAGAAACCATAACCTTTGTCAAATTTATATTCAAAATGACCGTCATTATCAGTAAGAAGATATTTATCTCCTACATAGACTGCACAACCAGCAATAGGTTCTTGAGTAGAATTATCAGAGAATAACTCTCTCTTTTTATAGTATACATAACCACTAAACTTGCCTGGATTTTGATACTGTCCCTCGTCCTTCTTAATCATAGTGTAGTACACCATACTATCATAGTATTTGAATATATGAGAATAAGCACTACCTGCAAAACTTAAATCTGGGTCTATACCATAACTTTTTGCTTTTGCTGTCTGTTCAGCATTTCTTGAACCATCAGGATTTGAAAATGTACCGTCTTTCCAATAGAAAATATAATCGCTAAAATCTACATCTTCCTTTGAAGAAGTAATGTTACCGTCTTTTGCAATAGTAAATACTATTTTCTTAGTAATTTTACCATTCTTAACTGTAATAATATCACTACAAGATTTACTATTGTAATCCAATTTAACAGTAAATTCATATTCCTTTGATGTATCTAATTTATAGAAATCATCAAAATCGAAATTACCATTTTTATCAGTTTTTACACCATTTGTAAGTTCTTCTTTAAGAACATCTCCTAAATCATATCCCTTATGATTTATAAGCTGTACCTTTATATCTGCCTTATTTTTAGAACTATCTTCAAATTTTACAGAGCCATCAGTTGTCTTATTAACAATACCCTTAAAGATATAGTTCTTATTAATTTCAGCATTTTTTACATCAAGAGTGTAATTTTCATCTGTTGTAATAACTTTACCGTCACTACCTGTGTATATTACAGCACCCTTATCTGCATTAGCTTTCTGTTTAGGGTGAACAGCAACTTTAAGATTTGTATCTCCAGGTAAAGAATAAACTGTTGTCAACTGGTTATTAATTGGGAATGTCGCTTTTGTAATATCTCCGTCAGCAAACTCATAACCATCTTTTTTAGTGTCCTTATTTATAGTTTCTGAAGAAGTAGCACCATAGTTATATCCACTTATATTAATATTATCTGGTGTTTTATCATTCCACTCAAGGTCAGAATATTCGCTGTTGTTTTTAAGAGTATTACTTTCTAACGAAATATTGCTTACATAATGTCCTGCATTACTTACACTCTGTACAGCAAGGTAATCTTTGACTTTAACCTTAAATATGTCATTACCATTTTCACTACCTACAACGCTACCTTCGTCATTATTTTTAATCTGTACAAAAGCTGTCTTTGGCTTGTAAACAGGAGTAATTGTTACTTTTGTTCCACTACTGTCGTACTGTAAAAAGCTTCCATAATTAGCTAAAAAATTATTGTCAATTGTTATATATCCAGATGCTGGAATTTCCTTTTCTGAACCTCCACTTTTTATTATATAGTGGTCTAAATAAGCACTTTCACTATTCCAATTATTTAAGTAATTATTCTTAAATGAAATGGTATCCCCATAACTTACTGTCTTTGATGTTGAATCATCTTGAGAATCAAGAGAAAGTTTTGCAATCTGTAACTTTTCTGTATTATTGGTATTTCTAAAGTTATAATACATTGTGTGATTGCCAATTTTTTCACTCTTATCTGCTACTACAGCATTACCGTTTTTATCTGTATAAAGATAAGCACCATTTACTGCTGACCAAACTCTAGGTGTATATGTATTATTTTCGCCCAAAGTATTGTCAATATTTACTTTAAAATTAGAGTAATAAATTGTAGCCTTTTTAACAGTTATAGATGCAAACGAATTTTTACCACTTGTATAAACACCTAATACAAGATTATCAATATAGCCATTATTTTTCTCATATCCATCATAATATCCATGCCCAGTTAATTTTGCTATACCAGACATACCGTAGTCTAATATCATACGATGACCTTTTACCTCAAGAGTAGCATTACCACCGTAATCCCAGCCTTTACAAACTTTAGTACCACCTTTTGTTTCGTATTCAACATCAATGTGGTCTACTAAAGGACGATTAATTGGTACAGTAACATAATTAGAGCCATTTTTGCTATTTACTTGTGCTGTTTTGTTTATTTCAATTGTTTCACTCTTTAAACTTGAATTACTACTTGATAAAAGGCTAATGCCATTTTCATCATTAGAATTATTAGCTGTATTATCAACAAACTTTACCTTAGCAGTTGCAGATTTGCTATCCACATTTCCATCTTCATTATTAAGCATAACATAGAAATCTGTACCAACTTTTCTACCCTGACTAAGAGGTACTTTAAATGTTCTTTCTGTTACACCACCAGGGAATAAAAGTCTTGTAGCACTTTCTGCATAATCCTGACCAGCCTTTGCTGTATCGTCTTTTGTATAAACATCAATAGCATCAAGATAATTTATACCACTTGTTCTTACAACCTTTATTTCAGCCTCTTTTGCATCAGGACCAACTTCATATAAATTGTCGGAAATTGCATATTTAGTCTTTTCTACAACATCATTATCTTCAATAACGACATAACCAGAATTTACATCTTCAATTTCAGCACCATCGCAATCAGTAAGGAAAATAAAGAATGAAGTTTCATTTTTGTAAATATCATCATCGTTAATATTTACAATAAGTGTCTTTTCAACTTCGCCTTCGTCAAAGTTAAGAACATAGTCTACACCCTCAAGGGCATCTTCTTTCTCTAAAGCCTGACGCCTTACTTCCTTTTGAATTGCCTCTTGATTTTCATCTGAAGTATTATCAGAAGTAAGATTTTCTTTCCAATTAGGCTTTTGAATTTTAACACCTGTATAAGCTGCTGCTGCATTCATAAGTGCATTTTGACCACTCATATTTACAGACATATTATTTTCAAGGGTAGTTTCAGTAGTAGTCTCTGCATCTTCGTCATTTTCTGATTCGGAAATTACTGTTGTTTCTTCAACACCATTTTCTACTGTTGTTGCCTCTGCTGTTGTTTCTTCACTTATAATCTCTGTTGCAATTTCAATTCCGTTATCTGAAGTTACATCAGGATTTTCCTCAATAATTTGAGCAGCTGCATCAGAAAGGATTTTATCCTCAGGAGATGTATTATAAGAATCCTCGTTTAAGTATCTATCAATAAGATGCTCTGCATTAGGATTTGCATCTAAAACCTTTGAAAACAAAGAATTACCTACTGAAATAGTATAGTCTGTACCGTATACTGAAGTAATATCCACAGCCTTAAACTTAACAGTAGCTTTTCCCTTTGAGCCACCTTTTCTAACTACTTTTATTTCAGCAGTACCGTCGCCTTCATTAGCAACAATTTTACTTTCGTAAAATGTGAAAACACCATTAGGGTGCTCTGCTGCATAACTACTATCTACATAGAGCTCGCTTTTAAGTGCCTCTTCATTATTTGCACTTGCTGTTTGAGTAGATGCAAAGGCATTTGTCACTTCTGAAAAAGCCATACTTAAAAGCACAGCCCATGCAGCCGTCTTTTTAGCTAAATTTTTAAATTTCTTCATTTATTCACCCCACAAAATTTAAAATTCATTATGCCACCAGTTACAACTAGGATACAACTTATCATTTGAGAAATTGTAAGTCCTAAAATTCTTAAATCATATAAATTATCTCTAAATATATCGCCTATAAAAAATGTTATGCCAAACCATATTATAAAAAGACAAAAAACATTAATCTTTTTGCTATCATACAAAAATACAACAAAAAATAGAACCAATATCATTGATATTATCTCAAAAGGCTGAACCGGATAATAACCAGTATCATTAGGAGAATAATGTAATGCTAAAAAGCCTCTATACTCTCTACCTCCACAACAGCCTGCCATAAGACAACCAATCCTATTAAACATATGTTGTATTGCCATATACAATGCACTAGCTTTAATATTTTGAGAAAATCCATTATAATTTTTTAAAATTAACTTATACAAAACGGAAAATAAAATAGTAAAAAACAACACATAACCTGAAAAATTTACAGCCTCACTATTCCTCAAAGTATCTAATAAACTACTTTGCATATCCCATTCTAGTAATGCTCCAGCAAATTTAGAACCCAGTATAGAAAACAGCAGACTTAAACTATATACAACTATAATTTTAATTTTATCTATATGTACCGTTTTACATATTGTACTAAACAAAACAATAAGCCCAACAACTGTCCCACAGTTTATAAAGAACTCTCTCGCCGGAATTGTATAAGCACCTATTTCAAAAACTGAATACAATAAACTCCCCCTTTTATATAATCTATAGTAAATTTATCTTTACTTTAATATTATTTAAACATATGAACAGCACCAAAAGAGCAACAAATTTTCATATTTTTTCATTTTTTCTTAAAATTTATGTAATTTTCTCCTAAAATTACATAAAAAAGGCTCTGTCTAGCTTTCCCAATATACTAAACAGAGCCTTTTAAACTTTTTAAACTAAGAATTCAAATGTGTTACCTGACTAAAACTATTCTTCTTTGCAAAGCCATAGTTTGCACTAATACTAACATAATTTGTCTTATCACAAATATCAAAATTAGTTATGCTAATTTCTGGTGTAACATATTCCCGTTTCATAATACTAAATCCCCCTATTAAAGTTTTAATTAATCTAATATATATGATGTATAACTTGTTGTATAAAGCGATGGAGTATTAACAAATATCCAATCTGTTATATAATCTCCGTCTGTATTTTCAGCAGAGGCAATATAATGTTTTCTCAAATAAAACCTTACATTACCGGATAAGTTTTTAACTTCGAAACCAAAGATTGCCTTTGCACCATCTGCCCATTGAGCACTAGATGTCATATCAGCATTTAGCACAGGAGATGACTTTCCATCAAGTGCCCAACCTGTTATAGGATTTTCTACGAACATATCATATCTTTGGTCTTGTGACGGAAGTTCTTGATTTCCCCAAACCACACCGTCATAATAAGCTACCTTTGACTTTACAAACATAGGCTCTACAGCATTAGGGTCAAAATCATCACTAACACTTGCACAAATATCAAAGCCTACTGCGTCCCATTTACTCTTTTCAGCTTCTTCCAGTTCTTTGTTATTCATACCCCAACTGAAAGCACCTGCAACAGCAAAGCCATATCTTGCTGTATCTTCGCCAATGTCTGTATTTTCTCTGTATATTACTACATCTCTATATACATTATCGTATTTAATAGTCTTTGTGTCACTTTCTAAACCGTCGCCTATACTAGCAGCCTTTACTCTGTAATAGTGACCACTACCAGACTTAACTATAATACCTGGGTCATAATTAACCATTTGCTCCTCATCAGCATACTTTGAATTACTTGGTATATCTACATTAATGTTAAGGCTTACTGCACTTAAACTATAGTAATACGCTGAAACAGCAATAGTGTTTTTATGTTCATCTGTAGCCATAAAGTACACAGGTGTCTGAGCACTACTTAGACAGACCTCGCCTATTTCTACACTACCGTCAAAGTAAATAGCACAAGATGTATAAATATCTGAAAGATACTGTGATAATTCACTACTATCCTGTCCCCATACTTCTACATAATTTTTATTTGACCTTATCTGTGCATCTGATGTTTTTGAGAAAACTAAGTTTTCAGGACTGCCACTAAGAGTTATAGCTCCTCGCTGTCCTATGGTTTCGTTATAGTAAATATCTGTCTTATTTATTGTGACTTTACAATCATTACTAGCTGCCAATATACCCATACCATGATTATATGCAATATCCGCACCATTTATTTCAATCTCCGAACCAGAACCTAAAGGATTTATTATAGCGTATTGAACTGGTGACCACGCAGCACTATGATTTACAGAATAATTTCTTACAAGGGATACCTTTTCATTTAAAACAATTTTACCACCCTTGACACCAATAAAAGCACCAAAGCTAGAACCCATATTTGTTCCATTTATCATTGGGCTTAATTTCTGGTTAGAAGAATCATATTGAAAACCGCCATCAAAAATTACTGCATCTGCATAATTTTCTGTACCAATAGTAAGTTCTGCACCGTCTGAAACCACTATAAAGTTTTCCAAACTTAATGAAGTCCAATCATTTAACTTCTTTGTATAGTCTGATGTATCTCTGATAATAGAATGTCTTCTACCGTTAGATACAAGTGTTACCTTTGTGTTACTGCCTGAAAGCAAAGGTGCTCTACCACCATCTCCGTACTGATAACTATTGCCGTCATTAGATATATCATTAGAATTAATATAATAATCTTCATTCAATGTAATTGTGGCTGTTTTTCCACTAGCAGCAGTTATTGCTTCAAGTAATGTTAAACATTGAGTAACATTGTTATTGCTATCTGTTACTGTAAAGATACCGTCTGTCACTTCTGCACTTTCGCCCTCTGTACCCCCTGAAACAAAAGCAAATTTAAAGGCTTTTATCTTAGAAGTAACTGAATATATGTAATATGTCTTACCAGCCTCAAGTTTATAAGCTCCTTCAAAAATTAAATCCTTTTGTTTTTCGTTATAAACTTTGTTATTACATATATAAGATGTTTTTCCTCCACCTAAACCAACTTTTACATAAAATGTACCGTCTGCTGGAGCTGTAAAAGCATAATATGAACCTGCAGTTGGAACTCTATTTTTAACAGTTGGGTTAGTAGAACCTTGTACATATTTTCCGTCAATAGAACTGTTTTTAGGTGACATATTTTCGCCTATAATAAGACCATTGTCATCGCCAGCAGTTGCACCCTCTGCATATTTATCCGAACTAAAATCCCAATATGTAGCCTTTTCTGTTTCTGGCCAATCTACAGGTGTCTGTGTAGTTTCTTCAGTTGTAGACTCTGTAGTTCCCTCAGTAGTAGACTCAAACTCTCCCTGTTCTCCTACAAACTCTAAGTAGTAAATCTGTATTTTAGACCCACTTACATAGGCTGTATAAGTAGTTCCCCTTTCAACATCGTAGGTCGCTTTCTTATACAAACTTGCACCAGTTTTGTTTTCTACAGTTTCTCCAAAAATATAACCAGTTTTACCCTTGCTTATTTTATAAGCTATAGTAAACTTACCATTTGATTTAGGAGTAAACTCAATACCTGCATTATTTGCTACAGCTGTAATACTGTTGCTAAACTGAATTCCGTCAATTTTAGCACCACCACCAATAGTAAAACCACCATTTACAAATTTAAGTCCATTTTCTTCTGAGTCTTTAGTACGGTCTGAACTTAAATCCCATACATAGGTATTATTTTCTTCCGATTCCCCCAATGTGGTTGTTTCAGTTTCATCTTCTACAGCTATAACCTCTGTTGTTGTTTCTGTTGTTTCCGTTGTGGACTCTGAAGTGCTATCCCACTTACCAGCAATATCTCCATAGTCTATTTGTGTAGAACCTCCAACATCATCGCCAGCATAAACTGACAATACCAAGTTTGCACTCATTAAAAAAGTCAATACAAGTGCTAAAAGTTTTTTCATAAAATAATCCCCCCGTTTTGAATAAACTTTAGCTAATTCTGAATTTCCCATTTTTCCAGAATTATAATTGGATATTACATTACATAAACTTATTTGCAACACCTCTTACCTGCATTATACTACCGTAATATAAATTTTACAATATCTAATTTTAACAATTTTTTATATATTTTTTTGTATTACTTTTTTTCAATAAAACCTTCTCCATGGACTTCCCTGGCATCTGTCACTATCACAAAAGCTTCCGGATCAATTTCATCTACTTTTTCTTTAAGCATTACGATCTCTTTTTTATTTACCACGCAGAAAAGCATCAGTTTATCCTGTCCTGAGTACATTCCTCTGGCACTGATGCCTGTCACACCTCTGTCCAGATCTTTCATGATCATATCTGCTATTTCTTTTGGCTTTGCTGTAATGATATAGGCAGCTTTTGAGAATTTCAGACCTTCAATCAAACTGTCAGATACTTTTGTCACCAGATATACCGCAATAATCGCATAGAGTGCCTTGTGGATGCCAAACACATACATACCCACCAGTACAACGCCTGCATCTATAACCTGCATGATCTGTGCGATTGAATAGTGCTGCAGATATTTCTGGATGATAGCTGCCATCATATCGGTTCCTCCGGTTGTTCCACCGCCCAGAAAGACAAGACCGATTCCCACACCCTGGATCACACCACCGTAAAGTGCGGCAAGAAGAAGATCATTGCCAGCAAGATTCCATACAGGTTCTATGGCAAGCCAGGTGGACAGAGCAATTTCTCCTATCAAAGCTTTTTTTACAAAGGAGAATCCATTAATCTTCCATCCGATCAGAAACAGTGGAATGTTCAAACCCATATTTGTTACCCAGAGAGGGATACCACCGTCAATGATTCCCTGACTCCCTGCTTTTATAATGATCGCAATACCTGAAAAGCCTCCGGTTACCATACCTGATGCATCAAATACGGAATTGATCGCCAGTGCCATTAATCCGGTTCCTGCTATGATCATCAGATATTCCAGAAGCTGTGATCTTTTTCCATTTACTAACTTCATTCATTCGCCTCCTTGTATTCTGTAAAAATAATATTTGTTTTATGCTTTCATGAATATCAGCCAGAGATACCGCTTTATCACTGTGCCGTAATTATTCTTCCATAAACTACAAGAACGGCAGCAATCCATGAAGGACTGCTCCCGCTCTTATTCTTACCTTATTTTTCAGGCTTATTGATAAAATTTACAAAATGATAACTCTCCATTATCTGGAAGTATTTAACGATCCTTGGATATAAAGGCTCTGCCTTCTCCCCAAATTCGTCTTTTACCAGTGCAGCAATATCTTCCACTGTCTTCCTGCCATCTATGAGTGGCCAGATAAATGTGCCATTGTCATCCAGATGTATCTTCGTATATCTGGGTTTTCCAAACAGCTTCTGGGCAATCGTGTTAAACGCGCCCTTATTCTCTATTTCCAGCACCATTCTCCCCCTGATATCCGTATGCCAGCGAAGCTGTGCACTGCGCTCAGGAATGAGATCCAGATAATTGATCTGTAATTCTTTTTTCTTTTTACTCATTTAAATATTATCATCTCCGCCTGATCAGGCTTTCTTCTTGTTCCAGATACTGAATTTCAGAAGGCTTAAGATCATAAGTAACATCAGGATCACACCGCCTGCATTACCAAGGTTAATGCTTCCGGAGAGATCAAATACACTGCTTACGTTTACTACTGCAAGGATTGCAAGAAGGATACCTACAAGACCTTCACCTGCGATCATACCTGCACAGTAAAGTGTACCGTCTGTTGCCTGTTCTTCTTTTTTCTTATCATCAACATTCTTTCTTCCGTCAACGAACATACGAACAACACCACCGATCATGATAGCAGCGTTGAGGTAGATTGGAAGGTAAAGACCGATAGCAAATGGCATAACCGGAATTCTTAAGATTTCCAGACCAATTGCAAGGAATACACCGATAAATACCAGTGTCCATGGAAGCTTGCCGCCCATGATACCTTCTACGATCATCTTCATCAGAGTTGCCTGAGGAGCAGGTACTTCTGCACTTCCGTATCCCCATGCAGTGTTCAGAAGATAAAGAACTCCACCGATAGCAAGACCGGCAGCAACAACACCGATAAGCTCACCGATCTGCTGCTTCTTAGGAGTTGCACCAAGAAGATAACCTGTCTTTAAGTCCTGTGAAGTATCACCTGCGATCGCTGCTACGATACAGATTACGGAACCAATAGCAATTGCTGCTTTCATTCCGTCGATACCGGTATTGCCGGATGCTTTGATAACCATTGTTGCGATCAGAAGAGTAGCGATAGCCATACCTGATACAGGGTTGTTGGAGCTTCCTACAAGACCAACCATACGGGAAGATACAGTTGCAAAGAAGAAGCCGAAGATTACGATGATCAGCGCACCGATCGGGTTAACCGGGATAGCCGGAACAAGCCAGATGATCGCAACCATTGCCACAATACCGATCAGGATAACGTTCATTGGAAGATCCTGTGCAGTTCTTTCTGTACTTGTATTCTTGCCACCCTTCATGCTCTTCATGGAATCACGGAAGGTTGCAATGATCAGAGGCAGGGATTTGATCAGAGAAATAATACCACCTGTTGCGATAGCTCCTGCTCCGATATATTTTACATAAGTACTCCAGATTTTAGATGCTCCGCCTGCTGCATAAAGAGCAGAAATTGTTTCTGTTCCGGGATACATAACTGTATCAGCTCCGAACAGACAGATTACCGGAATCAGCACCATCCAGCCAATAAGAGAACCAACAAACATAAAGGATGCGATTCTTGGTCCTACGATATATCCAACACCGAGAAGTGCAGGATAGCATTCCATACCAATTTCACCTTTGAATCCTTTAAATGCTACTGCAACGTCTGCAGGGATTACCTTTAAACCGTCAACGACAAATTTAAAGATCGCTGCGATTCCCATACCTGAGAATACTGTCGCAGCGTTTGCACCACCCTCTTCACCTGCAAGAAGAACATCTGCGCAGGCAGTTCCTTCAGGATAAAGAAGTGTTGCATGCTCTTTTACGATCAGTGCGTTACGAAGTGGTACCATAAAAAGTACACCAAGAACACCACCGCAAAGTGCGATTAATGTGATTTCCACGATACCCGGCATTTCACAAAGTCCTTCTTCTGCCCAAAGGAACAGAGCTGGCATTGTGAAAATTGCACCGGCTGCCAGTGATTCACCGGCTGAACCGATTGTCTGGACCATGTTGCTCTCCAGAATGGAGTTCTTTTTCATGATCTTGCGAATTACGCCCATGGAAATAACTGCTGCCGGAATGGAAGCAGATACAGTCATACCTACACGCAGACCAAGATAAGCATTGGCTGCACCGAAGATGACTGCAAGGATAACACCCATGATGATGGATGTCACCGTAAATTCTGGTGTGATCTTGTCAGCCGGAATATACGGTTTGAACTCTTTGTTTTCGTTCATGATTTCCTCTCCCTTTTGTATTGATTTATAAACATAGAACATTATAGCGAAATTTATACAAAAAGGCAAGGTGAAAAAACTGGTTTTTTATGCACTTTACCATATTAACGTGCTAACTTGATAATCTCTTAACATATCAACACGCTCAAACAGCATATTTTTGCCCTGTTTTATCAGTCTATTCATCTGAATCCAACTGTTTAATCAGGTATCTCCCAACAATTCTGGAAAAATTCGAAATATCCCGGATATATGCGAAATCTTTGCCAAATATCTTTTTTTCTGTGGAAAGGTCCTTTTCTTCCCCTGCAAACACTCCCAGAACACTTACTCCAAGGTTTCGCAGGTGCCGCACTTCTGTAGCAGTATCATTGATAGCATATTTTCCCATATAAGGTTCCGGGTTCTTTGCGTGAGGTCTGTTTACGATGACATCGTATGGTTTTCCATCACTTAATACAATGAGGATTTTTTTCTCCTCAGATCTCTGAAGCAGACCGTATCCTGCGGTTTTGATAGCAAGTCCATCCCTGTTATTGGAAGAAGTTACATAATTAAAAATATTTTCATTAGCTGACTGTGGATCATCGTACTCACGGAATCTGTGAAGGATCGTATAGTCCCAGAATGTGCAGAAGCTCATGACACGGTGAGGCAGGTTTACATTGCTTAATGCTTCACTGATGATGTAGGCCTGTAATGCCACATCTCCCTGCCTGGACATCTGGGAACCGCTGGCATCGATCAGCACATCTACTACGAAATCAGATGCATCAGATTTCAATTCTCTTTTAAACAGATTTGCTTCACTGCTTCTGCCCACACGCCAGAGTCTGGACGGAATGATCGTTCCTCTGTCTGACAGTACTTCCTGCGTCTCGCTTTTCAGCACCAGCGTCTTTCGCAAAAGATCTGTGAGGGATGCGATGTTCTGCTTTACGATCCTGTGTTTGTCATGGTAGAGCCAAATATTCTTATTCTTTAATCGCACTGCATATTCGTACTGATAGTTTCGTTTGACCGGATTCTTAAGAATTCCTTCTGTAAAATAAAGGCTGCAGTCTCTGTGAAGTTCCCTGCACATCAGATAATTCATTCGCTTCTCTTCTGCAGGAGTGAGATAAGTTTTTCCGAAATTCAACTCTACATAGGTGTATGCTTTCTCAAGTTCTTCCTCTGTGAGAATTGTAATTTTGTGTTTGGTCTGGCGCTGTTTTTCCATTTCTTCAGTGACAGCAGTGTCTTCCATGTCCGTAATCTTATTTGTCATCTGTTCGATGTAACTCTCCAGAGCTTCCTCATAAAGTTCTTCTGTGAGAAAATCTTCCCAGTCGTATTCTGTCAGTTCTTCCATGGTGACTGCCATAACCTGTTCCAGTGTTCCATGATCTTTCTCAAAATCCGGATCAATGATAGTGTTGTAAAGACTGTCAATAATACGGATCAGTTCTATAGTGTCTGCAGCTGTTCTGGCTTTGTAAACCATGTCGCGGATTTTCCGAAGACGCTCTTCTACATAATGGTTTCCATTCTGCAAACGGTCACGCAGGATGGCAATCTTCAGGCGACCGAGAATATCTCCGTATGCGGGCATCTGTTCAAACTCCTGATCCAGGATATCCTCGAATGCTTCCTTCTGCATCTCCCGGACTCCCGGACGCTCCTGACAGATTTTGTCCCCGATTGCTTCTTCTACACATAGCTGTGCTACTGCAGTCAGTTCTCCTTCTCCTGCCTGGCAGAAGACTTTTTTTACCAGATATAAACCAAGCAGATTCCTGTCATAATATTTCGCCAGAGCGCCCTGCTTGATGCCGTCATACAGAGCGATTGCTTTTGAGCGCAGATACAGGGAAACGTCTACTTTCATATTTAACGTGTAATCCCCGCTGATAGTCCAGAGGAGATTGCGGATCCTGTTTTCCAGTTCCAGACGGTAATCGTCGATTTCTACGATTTTCTCATCTTTCATATACATCATCCCTTGTCCAGTCTGCCGGAATTCTGGTTTTCACAATATCCTCTACGATTTCTTTCTCGAAAATATCGAAAGTCTTGTTCACCACTCCCATAGTAACTGCTTTTCTCGGAGAAAGTCCGGTTTCTACAATCTTCATGGCTGCAAGGAGACCTCGCAGATCCAGAGGTTTGGTGGAAATTTCACTGTTTGTGGCTTTGAGCTGAAGATCCAGGAATACTCCGATGAACTGTGTTCTGGCATTTTCTTTTATATTCGGGAACATCCGGCGGAAAATAAATTCCAGGGATTCTTCAGTCTGAGCCGGCATGTCTATGACCAGAAATCTGGATACCAGCGCTTCATTGAGTTCTTTGGTTCCTGCATAACCGTAATTCATGGTTCCAATAAAACGGGCAGCCGGATGAAGATCAATTTTGTCATAGCCCGGGACATCGATGGAACGGCGATAATCCAAAGTTGCATGAAGAACGGAAACTGCATCGTTCTTTGCCATATTGATCTCGTCGAGGATTCCGAAACCACCGTATTCTGCACACTGATAGATAGTTCCTTTGCGAAGCTTAACTTCATTGTCCACGAAAGTGTCTGTGCCTATCAGATCTCCGCTGTTTGTATTTACGTGAAAGGAAACATTGTATGCGGGACGGTTGAAAATATATGCCAGGTTCTCTGCAAGGATATTTTTTCCTGTTGCCTTCGGACCGGTGAGTAACAGGTTCTCCCCTTTGAGCAGTCCGGCAATGGCCATTTCCAGAATATCTTTTCCATAAAATGGAATGGATGGTTTCACAATCCTGCCTGCAGTCTCCGGTGCCACCTCATACCGGCTGCGAAATTCTTCTACTCTCTTTATCAGCTCTGGTTCTACCTGCTGCTCCTCCAGAAATTTCAGTTCTTCCATTTAGTTCTCCTTTATATAACTATTATAGTCCAGTTTGTGTTATAGAAAAAGGCCGCTTATCTTTTACAGATTCACGACCCTTTCATTATAGCATTCTTCTTTATATTTTTACAACATTATACTTCAAATACAAGATCTCCATAAGAAGGCATCGGCCACATTTCCTTATCTACGATCATTTCCAGTTCATCCACCGGCTCACGTAAAGCTTCCATTGCAGGAACCACCTTTTCTCTGCAGAATACGGCTCTGTCCCGTCCCTCTGCATATTCCGGGATCTTCTCAACCAGTTTGCTCAGCTTACTCATGGCACTGTTTGCAGCCTTTAAGAGTTTTGACGCTTTCTTGAGCAGGTCAAGCTGTACACTTACATCGATCAATCCTTCGCCCGCTGTTTTCACTGTATTGATAGATTCGCCAAGAACAGTGGTATATCTGATAACTGCCGGAATGATCTGCTTGGTTGCCATGTCGATCATGGTCTTTGCTTCAATATTGATTGCTTTAGAGTAAATCTCATATTTAATCTCTGCACGTGATTCAAGCTCAGCTCTTGAGAATACATCAAAAGATTCAAAGAGTTTCACTGCCTTCTCTGTAGTAAGTGCAGGGATTGCATCCACCATGCTCGGAAGGATCGGAAGTCCGCGGCGTTTAGCTTCTTTCTCCCATTCCGGCGCATAGCCGTTTCCGTTAAATACGATCTTCTGATGATCTGTGGCATATTCTTTGATCAGGTCATGTACCGCCAGCTCGAAATCAGGAGCTTTTTCCAGGCGGTCACATACTTCCTTAAATACTTCTGCCGTGATCGTATTCAGGACTACGTTACATGCGGAAATAGAATCTCTTGAGCCCACCATACGGAATTCAAATTTATTTCCTGTGAAAGCAAAAGGTGAAGTACGGTTACGGTCTGTAGCATCCTTCATGAAATCAGGCAGAGTCTTAACACCTGTTTCCAGCTTACTTCCCTTTTTACTGTGAGTTGCTGTTCCTGTGCTGACCAGCTGTTCCAGAACATCCTCAAGCTGCTCTCCAAGAAATACGGAAATCACTGCCGGCGGTGCCTCATGGCCGCCAAGTCTCTGGTCATTTCCCACATCTGCCGCAGATTCACGCAGAAGATCTGCATGTTCATCTACTGCTTTCAGGATACAGGTGAGGACCAGAAGGAACTGAATATTTTCATGAGGTGTTTTGCCCGGATCCAGAAGATTGATTCCGTCATCTGTGGTAAGAGACCAGTTGTTATGCTTACCGGAACCATTCACACCTGCAAATGGTTTCTCATGAAGGACACAGCGCATTCCATGGCGGCTGGCAACCTTTTTAAGAATACGCATCATCATCTGGTTCTGGTCTGCTGCGATATTGACCGGTGCATAGATCGGTGCAAGCTCATGCTGTGCAGGGGCAACCTCATTATGCTGTGTCTTTGCAGGAATTCCAAGCTTCCAGCATTCTTCATTTACCTCTTTCATGTATGCGGAAATTCTCTGACGGATACTTCCAAAGTAATGGTCATCCATTTCCTGTCCCTTCGGAGGCATAGCTCCAAAAAGAGTTCTGCCTGTATAGATCAGGTCTTTTCTCTGAAGCCATTTCTCTTTATCGATCAGGAAAT
>ERZ773252.1717-NODE-1717-length-20687-cov-13.589279_pt1 | contig 20687 bp, 15 predicted proteins | sample MGYA00580517_ERZ773252 | MGnify/ENA primary metagenome ERZ773252 (study PRJEB29015, sample SAMEA2737766) | human gut metagenome | biome: human gut; feature: human-associated habitat; material: faeces | place: China | collected 2012 ...
TCATGCCACAAAGATAGTGTTTTTAACTAATTCCCCCAAGTTTTCAAACTGAGCCCTTATTTGCTATATAAACAAAATTGGTATCTTTATCTTGTATCATAATGTTTGTCTCATATTACTAATATTAATTTGCAAGTATTTGAAGGTATTACAAAAAACGAATGTTATCGTAATGTATTTCCAATGCTTCTTGCTTCTTGTAAAATAGCCCTCACTCTAATTCTCGGAAGCTCATCCAAACCATGGAATCCTGTCGAATATAGATCTAAATTCTCTCCATAAAATATATAAGTGTAGTATAATGTATTCTTTAAGAAAATTATAGTGATAAGTGAACGATCTTCCATATATCTTTTTTTTCAGAAACGAAATACAAGCCATTAGTTTAGTATGTATAATCTTTTTTGCATGAAAATTTGTAGGTTTCAGTTATTTTACTTTCTCTTGAAGAATAGCCGCCAAGCGTCCGATATTACTTCAGTAAATCTTTTTCAGCTGTTCTGTAAATCGCAACATCAACCTCCCTTCCTCTCAACAAACTATTGTTGGATGCATTAACTATATCATCGACATTAAAATGTGTGATATCGCCAACCACTACTTGTATTACTTTCAACGTATCTTTCATAAATTAATTTTTATCCTTACTGCTTACACTTTGATTATTTCCATCTCCAAAATTTCACCATTAGTACGATAGTTACCTATTTTGTCTCCTCTGTAGACAACTTTTGATTCGAGAATTTCTCCTCTTCTTAAGTTCTACAAAAAGAATGTCATCTGCTTTCAAACTACTGTTGGTTGCTTCGATTACTTTAAGAGCTTGAATCCCTTTAAATGTGATAACTTGAAATATAATCGTGCGATTCAAGTACTTAATCTTAATAGTAGAGCCTAAATGTAAATCTTGAACATATACTGTATCATCAGAATAATTCCACTCACTATCTAAACGAAAGGCTCCATACATGTCATTCCAACACTGAAACCCCATATACATTGCTACAGTATTCAATGTATATTCATTCGTTTTTCGGTCATCTACTATATATCCCATTAGCCGCTTAATAGTATTAACGCCTATGGTTCTATTTGTTGATGAAAATATTTTATCACATAAGATATCATAGTCCTTTGCCTTGTCAAAACATAGTCCTGACTTTTTCTTTATTGCATCAATTATCAGACTGTTTAGAATCATAATATCTACTTGATTTTAACTAATTTCTTTGTAAAATCTATCCGTTTCATATCTACTTCCATACTTGAACCGTAAACAAGATAAACGTTTTCTTCATCGATATCTTGTTTGATTAAATAGGCGTTTCTTACAAGATTACATGCAGGGAATTTATCAATGCTTGATAGTCCATATGAGCAGTCACCTTTTTTGATAAGCACTGCACCATTATGTATAGATTCTATACTTTCCCACATTGGCCATGTGTATCGTTCATCAATAGGCATCAAATTGCTTGTGTCGATTATTGTCAATCCAATAACTTGTTTGTGAAGATCGACATTCCTATAGCTGCGTTTTACGACTGCGAAAATCCTATCTTTGTCTCGAAATAAGTATGGTGCTGCATCGACATAACAATCTGACTCAAAACCGTCTTGGGTTGAGATATAACATTCTGGTAAGACTCCATCATACTTAAAACCAATCATAATTCCAGTGCTTTCGAACAAATATATTGTGTCAAAATAGCGAGAATGTATACCTGGCTGACTAACTTTTATGTATTCTCCCATGACAGTCAATGTTCGGCCCTGCCACATAGAATATTTCTCATCAAAATCATCTGTGGTCATGACTTTGTCACATTTAATTCTCATAACAATATGTATATAAATGAGTGATTGTCCGTAAAACTATCATTTTTTTTCTCTATGTCAAGTTTATCCATGCGGATTGATTCTATTAAATAATCAATAGGATATTCATTATACATACCATCCGTACATATTAGAATTTCGTCCCCAAAGTATAATTCGAGGTTATCATGATCAACCTTGTCGTCAGCATTGCCCATGATAGAGCGTGTTATTATATGCTTGTACCGTTTTTTTTCGTCAAAAGTGAGTTTTCTTACACGGCTTAATTCATTCAATAATGAGTGATCTTCTGTTTGATATAAAAGATGTTTATCCCTAAAGACATATACTCTTGAATCTCCAGCCCAAAAAATTGAAGCTTGTAAACCATTCAGGAATACAGCAGCAACAGTGCTCCCCATCTTGGAGACGCCTAAGTTCCTGCATTCTGTTTGAATATTTCTTGAAATCTCCTTAGTCACTTCATCTATAGACAGATTATTGACTAATCCATGAATATAACTTTCACATACTATCTTTGAGGCTATCTCTCCACAGTCATATCCACCTATACCATCTGCTACAATATGAATACTTTTATCATGATCGAACGACAATGATGCGAGACAGTCTTGATTTATTTCACGACATCCTATATTACTATATTTAATTATTTCCATTATACAGCTTTAATTGTATCACCTCCATGTTTGGTCACTCTTGGTCTTGTACTTATTTTCATAGGACGGCTCGTTACTCCTTTGTCGGTAGATTTAGTTGCCCATAAATAAGCTTCTCCTGGCATTAATGTAGCCATATCTGAAGATGATAATGTTTGTAGTTGGGTTATAGATTTTTGTACATGTTTAACCCATTGAGGGCTATTGAACTTGTGCATCAGCATTATCGACGAAAGTTCAATTATCTCTGTTGGTAGGCTCATTGGATCCTGACTTGCTATCATCATTGACACTCCTTTATGTCTCATTTCTCGTATAGCAGTGACAATAGTACTTGTCAACTCCTTGTTGTCCATGTATTTATGAGCTTCATCAAAAACAATGAATTTATTGAATCTTATTCCTTGATATTCCTTAACACCAGCGAATATATTCAACATTATTACGAAAAGGCCAAGGGCATCATCTTTGTCAATAAACTCATCTCTCAAATCCACAATAATCAAGCGACCTGGACGGAGTAAAGAACCCAGTTTTCGACTATCATCAATATATTCTTCAGCAAAAGATAAACGTTGTTGTGCTAATGCTTTTTGTGAAGCAGAAAGTAATGGAGACGCATCAACACTCTGCTTTAAGCTATTAAGGTTGAGATTTTTTCGGTTCGCTCTCATTATAGCACGAAGCTGATTTATATAAGTGGACTCATTTCCAACAGCTTTCAGTAGGAACATCCAATCTTGAACATTTAAGTCTGTAGAGTGGAATGCAATAGGATGAATTTCTATTGAAGGATACTCTTCTTGCCTTTCCTCTAATTTGTCAATAGGACAAAGCATAATGACATCATTAATATTATCAGGCTCTGCTCCATAAATATCCTTAAGCTTCTTCAACTGACCAGCTTCGTCATTCGGATAAATCATCGAGGTAAATTCAGGTGCATAATCCATACTTTCGCTGTAGTGGAAGATGACACTGGCCATAGGTGCCGGCAAGAGGTTTATATTGGGGACCTGCTTTAGGGTCATCTCCGTGATAGTTCCGATTGTATAGCTTTTACCTCCACCTTGAACACCAAAAAGACTTATCGTATTCGTCTCACTCAGATCAATAGCAATTTTCTTGTGACCATTAATACTTTCACCAAGAATACCATATTGTTCACTTCCGCTAGTCTTACCGATGAGAATATCGTAGACTGGTGCCTTATAATCAGCTATCTCTTCTTGTTTTGAAGTTGTTTTTGCATTATTGCATTGTTCTTTTTCGTTACTATCAGAATCTATTTTTTCTGAATCTGAAGGATTTACATTAACTATATTTTCTCCGAAGTTAAACTCATCCTTTAGTTCCTCATGTTCTGAAGAATCAATAATATCTCCTTGTGATTTTTCAGAAGGCCCTACATTATCTGTCTCTTCAGATGGTAATTCTTCTTCGTGATGGCTCAATTTAAAGGATTCTTCGCGTATCAATCGATCAGATGTCTCAAAAGCTGTGCGAAAATCCTCATCAGCATTCATCATTTCCAAATCAATTGTCTTGACGGACATGTCTTTGTCGAGAATACGCTCAATCATAGGCTTTCCCATGATATAGTATAATATCTCGTTCATGTCATCTTTCCGTTGATATTCAGTACTGCCAAATTGATATATTAATCCGAGCCTCTTGAATCTGATTGTGTAATTACCTTGAATCAAAGAAAGGATAAACTTCTCATATTCATCAGCTGTTTCTTCATTGAGATATTGATACCTTGCTGCACGTTTGGAATAAAATATGAGCAGAGACTGCAATTCAAGTGTCATCAGCTCCCGGTCCAGTCGATCTGGAGTTTGAAAATCAATGTCAAAACGTTTTCTTAGAGCTAAAATAGTGTTGTCTATTTGGTGACGCATTTTTTCCTGTAATGCTAAAAGTTCATCATCAGATAAGTTTTGACGACATTTGATTTCAATTACTGTGAAAACAATCTCTCTTTTATTTGTATGAAAATCAACTAACAGGTTATCTGCACGCTCGTGTGATTCTGCATCCATATCTCGGAATAACTCCTGGTGAAGGTCTATAGGAATTATAAATGAATCAGAAAGAAGGTCTTTTTTCCGTAACATTCGTTTCATCAAGGTTGTACCCAAGACTTCAAAAGCCTTGTTTCTAGTGCTTCCTAGTTGCATTATCATACTACTTGAAACAGAACGAATATCAGCTAAAAGTTCAAAAAAAGACTCTTTATCACTCAGGTTTATACCAAAGTTCTTAAAATAAGGCACTAATAATCCTTCTATTTCTGATGTCGGTCTGCAAGTCAGGAATGATGATATACCATTTAACTCCACACTCGGAAGATAATCTAAAAGATACGGAGTTTCACCTTCTTTGCATGGAATATCATAGAATTCCGGTCCCATGTTTTTATCAAAAGTTATTACCCAGTCACTAATATCATGCACATATGACAGTAGGATGGAGTTTTTATCTTTGATGTTTAGCGTAAGCGATGGTACAGATACTTCATGATCTGTAGTCATAGAGTTTGCAACTATCCACTGAAGAGTTGAAAAAAGTTCCTGAGTTTCATTAGAAAAATTTGATACAGGATTTGCTAATGGTGCTTCAGAGATATATCTATGCCACATGTAACCCTTTTCCGCTTTTTCTACTTGAATTATCGGACGGGTGATAACGCCATTTAAGAAAAATGACTGTTGCCGTGTGTTTGAGCGTTTAAGCGATGCTTTTGTTGGAAATGGATTTACCAAAAAAGACAGATGAGCAGGATATTTATTAGGGTTATTGGTAAATTCATCCACGCTATTGACCGAAAAACGCAATTTTGGGAATAGCCTGTTATCATCTGGCTGAGAAAAATTCTCAGCTTCTTCTGATACTTGGGTATCCGGATTTAATAAGTCTCTTAATGCTTCTCCTTGCGGAAAGCGCTTATCATCGCAAAACATCCTGATTTCGTAATGAATATCAAAAGGTGTATTTGCGGTATCACGTTCAAGCATAACAAGGTTGTCAGCGAAAACAGCTGCATCGCCGGCATTGAATATATTGATAATAAGCTTGTTTGTATAAGGATGCTGTGTTATATACCTCCAAATCAGACGGTAAACCATCTGCTTGTTTACATCAGAATCTATACGATACTGAACACCAATATTAAGTAATTGGGACACATATGCTTTTAGCTGGCGAAATCCTGTCGAGAAGGTGTCATCACCAGACTGCTGAGGATTAACGTAGAATCCCCAACCAAAACATAGTTCACCAACATATTGGAGATAGTCCTCATTATGAATGTCGCGCATAACTAATGGAGCAACATCCTGAAGTAAATCTCCATAGAACAAGTTGTCCAGCTTCTTATACCAAACATCAGGCTTTCTGAAGCGAGGATCTTCTGCAGTTTTGGCTTCCCATTCTTCATATTGCTCATATATATTGACTAACCATCCCAGTCTGATAGGATGTAGAGGTGTCAGCAGTTTTGTATGAGCAATTCTGCCATCTGGCATCTCTATTTGAAGAGAAACCGTATCAATACTTTGTATGAGAACGGCTAATGACTGACTTATATTCTTTTCATCAAGAGATTTTAGCCATGCATGATATTCATTAATATACTCCTTTATGTCGCCGATGTGATTGAATACTTCGTAAGCCTCAATTACTCCAGTCCTGTCTGGTGCTGAATTAAGAATGCTTTCAAATAAAGACACTCTTTTCTCAATAAGAGATTCAGGTATTTGTAAATCATCTATTTCTCTCAGAATTATTGATTTGAGGGTCTCATCTGTATAGTTATCTGATATTATAGCATCAATATAACCCAGCTTTTTGCTGTTTTTTAGAATCGTCTCTTCCAATTCAAGAAGCTTGATTGAGAGTGGAATCTGATAGTTGTTGTTTGTATCATATCGTAATTGAAATGTTTTTATATGCGTTGCAAACTGCCAACTCTTATATTCATCGTCAGATGTTTTCCCTGATTTGTCATTTATTGCTTGTCTTTGAGGAGTAGTAAGTTCCTGCCCTTTTCGATTGAGTTCGATACGATAGCGGAAATAAGCTTGAAGGACATTATTTATTTTCATACGAGTACCTGTTTCTTCCGGCTCATCCGTAGCGTTTACGACTTGCAAGAAGAACGTATCACTATCAGAGGTCAGCAGTCGTCTGGTCTGCTGTTGAAACTCTTCCTTACTTATATTACCGCTTGTTTTAACCTTTTCCCATTCATGTTGAATAGCTTCATCCCTAAATGCGTCTGATACATTCAGCTCAGTACCGTCATTGTTTTCTGCATATACATGGAAAAAATATGTTCCGTTCTCAAAGGCGTTATTCAGTGAGAATGTTATGTCACGATAATCCTTGTTGTTTTCTGATATTTTTTTAGTTACAACATCAGTCTCTTTATAGAAGCCATCGCCATTCATGATGGCAATCTTTACTTTCTTTAATTCGGTATAAGCACTGGGCTTGGGGGAGAAGTAGATTCGTAGTTTGACTTTGGCACCTTTACTTGGTTCCATTTTAAGTTTTATGTCTTCACCGTCAAGATGAAAGACTTTACTACCTAATTCTACTTTTGTTACATGTAGTACACCTAATTCTGTAATGTTCTTTAGATAGCTATACCAATTAGAAAAATTCAACTGAGGATAGTTCTCCAAAACTTGTGCGCATAAGTCCTTTCTGTTAATTAGTGAGTTGTTCTCACGCAAAAATTTTGCTACATCTTGTTGAATTGTTCCTGGTTTTACAGGAATTGCACTAATTCTATCTGCAATTGCCATTGAATAATCAGCCATTACAGATATACATTCATCGTTTTTGACAAGAAACTGAGGAATATACTCTTTTTTTGAAACTAAAGAGGAGTCAGGAAGCAAGTTTAGCAAATATAACCCGTTTCCAATTGCTTCGTCTGTTTCCCCATTTAAGATAACATACAACAGGTATTTGATCTTATCCTGGAGTGTACAGTCAAGATCTTTTCCTGCATAATTTAATGCCTCTTTTATGGCTTGTTTGCCAGATAATTGTGTTTGAAGTTTCTTATATAGTATTTCATCAAAGTCTGAAATGCTTAACTCCCTAAAAGTAGCATTACCATAAGAGTCCTCAGCCGATGTTGAGCTATTAACAGGTATGAGCACTAAAATGGATTTTGTTAAATCATTCCGGAGTTCAATCAACTTTGTAGGTGTTATATACTCTACTCCCGTCATATCGGGATCTTCTGTTAGTATATAGAATAGAGTTTCGGTGTTAAGCAGAGACAAACGAGCATACAAGTCACGTAATATGTCTAAAGACAGACTTGTGACTTTCATGCAATTACCTGGTTGTGCAGACTCTATGCTTTTGCCATATACCTCCATGAATATGTCAAGGATATGGTCGTAGTATGCTTTTATTATATTCATTGTTTCTTTTATTAATGGTTGAACTTATACCTCGGACGAATCTTCTGTAAAGAAGAAGCATCACTTAAATCCGTGTAGAAACCAATTTGCCGCAATTTGTTTTTGAGTGCGTTCATGTTTTCTTTAAATGCCAGATGTGTCTTAATGTCGGCGTCCTTAAATCGAAGTTCATCTGTGCCATCAATTATTAAACCATATCTGTCCCGTATTTCTTTTGCAAGTTGGCGAATACTTAGGGGGCTTGATTCTAATCCTCCTGAAGGAGTTTGGTCTATGACTAGCAATTGTACCAATACTTCTAATAATTTTGATCCAATAGCTCCACGTCTTCTATGTTTACGGCTTCTTCCATCTATGATGAATGCTGACGCTTCATTTTTCATAGAAGCTTTATCAATGAAATCTCGTGAATACCTTAATTGATACGCAGCACCAACTTTCATTAAACATTGTACATATTTATCAAGAGGAGTCTCTTCAAATTGAAGATATTCTTGCAGTTCCTTTACATTTTGTTCTGCTTCCTGCTGTTCTTCTGCCGTTTTTACATTAGCATAATATTTATTGAATATATTACGTAGATTGGCATTTATATCAGCGTTGATTTCAAGAGCTGGATTCTTTATCATTGAAAGAGCTGTTGCTACAGAAGCGTGAGGAGTCACTATTCGTCGCATAACTTTTATGGAATATGAGGCTTTGATATAATCAATTAACCCATTAAATGTTTTATCCATATCTGCACATGCTATAGGAGTAACGCCGCTTTCAAGCTTATCTGTCAAATCTACCACCTGACTCCAATCATCCACAACATCAACTGTTCCTTCTTTAACCATTTTAGGCAACAGGTATATGAGCTTTTGGAAATACAGAGACAGATGAAATCCAACTAGTATCCGCAGGTAGTCAATAAATACTGAACGTGGAATACTATGTTGATATGCCAAAAGACGCATTATGTCATCACAGAAAAGATTGGACTGCTTTTCTAATAGTGGTTTAATAACTATTTGAGACGATGATGCTTTTGTATCAATATCAATAAGTTTAATTAAATGAAGAATACCAGCAGTATCAACATCTAAAGTCGAATTATCCACCAATTTTCGGCTGGAATTGTCCCAACCGATTGAAAGATAATCTTTGAGAGCTTTCATGACTTCTGGACGCTGACTTAACATGATAAATAACTGATCTGCAGAATTATAATCTTTTGTGTGTTTAATATTCCTAATTCTGTAGCTCTCCAAATGTAGTGGGCGCATAGATGCGACATTTTCTTTCGCCTTGCCACGATACACCATGTTCACAAGGCTACTTCTAAGCCAACTTTCAATAGCTTCTTGATTATCTGAATAGCCAGATACACAATGCTCCTTTTCTAAAATCATGAAATATTCCTTTAGCGATCTAATGTCATGAAATTTACCAGATTTTAACATTAGCTTGATACGTGCTCCATTATTACGCATGAGCATGAATAGATTTACTAAAACATTGTCAATTGTAATAGCTTTTACATCTGAAGCAAATATATATGGATCGCGGAAGGCTTTTTCTTCTTTGTCAATAATAGGCATTTGCATGGCTTATTCCTCCTCTTTTTTTAATGAGTCAACTATCAGTTGCATAGTTTTTCTATCTAAAGAAATCTTGTAATAAGATTTCTCATTGTTCGTCACAATGACCTCAGTGTAGGTTTCGCTTGCAAGTAAGTTCTTAAATACCTGCAACTCGATAAAACGACCTCTGAGATCGCTTAATGACGGACTAAATCCGTTCTTGATATAGTACAACATCTCATACAAATCAAGTGACACTGTAAGTTGAACAGAATGGTTCTTTTTGTACCTGAATATAAAATTATCATGTTCGTGTTCAAGAAACTCTGTAAGGCGTTCATTTGTGTCTACCATCAAGTCAAAGTCTTCAAGCGGGAATCTTCGATAGCTCTTTCCACTTGGATCATTTACTCTTGAAGAAGATAGGAGCAGGTGTTGAGTTGAAATTCCCGGATTCCAACATCCTTCACTGCATGAGATGGCATAAGCCAAACGTTTCTTTTCAGCTAGCCAGTTTGTATCATTACTGTTAAGAATCTCATAGAAATCTTTGATAGATTGATATGGCATTCGTTGCATGAAATCGACTTTTCCCTCAAAGTACTGATGTCTGATAAAGGTTTGATGGCGTATCTTTAAGAACTCTATCTCCTTAGGTGACATATCATAACTTGGCTTAATTGTTAGCAATGAATTGAATTCATCTAACAATGATATCGTAGAACGAGAGGCAAAAGCCAAATAATCAAGTTCGTTTTTGTCACGATAATACAAATCTCTATCCTTATCTGGAATTGCAACATTTGCAATATCTGTTTCTCGCAACAATTTAATGATTCTATCCTCAGATCGTAAATGAGGGAAATAAGCACTTTCTGGTGCTGTTACATTAAAATATAACCTAAGCCACTCTTCAAGGCGTATCTGTTCGTATTCTTGCTGTAATACAGCCTTTGTATAAGTATCTGAAGCTTCTTCAAGTTTAGATCTTATGTCTTCTTCTCTTTGAATGAGGGCTGGTATTTGGTCACAAGTATAATCGCGAGTCAGCATCCACGCTATCATGGAGCGCAAGTCTCGCATAGTAATGTGAACTTCTCGTTTATAAACTATGGTTCTTACAATCCATTCGAGACGAGTGATAATTTCGTTTCCTACGGCAGAATCATTAAAAGAGCTAACGTTAAAGTTAATAAAACATTTGCTCGCTAATGGGCAAGTTCTACATTTGCTCCACAGATGAGGAGACGTCAAAGCCTTGATTTGTTTACGTAGTAATGAGTTGCCATTATTGTCCTTTGCTGTTACAGAACGAAGATTCAAATTGATAATCATTACGCCATCAGGAAGTTTGGCGATTCCACCTTTATAAAAGTATTCATCAATAGCATCATAAAGGAATTTATGTTCAGGAGATCCTTCAAGAAAGTCCATTAATCTACCTTCATTGATAGCAATAATACGGCCTTCTGATGCTTGATTGAAATCGGCATTTAATCCTTCAAATGGTTTGAAAAAATCGGTTAGAACATCGCTGTTCTTCATATTTTTTTCATCCTGAGAACCATCATAATTAGTCTGATATACAATCCCATTCAAGAGAATACGGGCTCCATTATGAGTGTCGTCAAAATACTTAATCTCATCGCTACATTGTTCTACCTGACGTATAAATGCCGTTTTACCATCACCGGCATTTCCTGTAATGATCAGAAGACGATATTTTCCTTCCTTAATTGCAGAAAGCAGGTCGGTATCTAACTTTGTCTTTGTATATGTCTCTTTATCCAATATGTTATTGCCTTTCCATCCTGCACGTGTTCCAGCATTTCCTCCTTGGCTTTGGCTATAAAGGCTATTGATATAATCAACTATTTGCAACTCTTGTCCGTTATAGTCAAGGACAGCGACTTCTGTTTTCTTAGCTATTCCAGATTCTCCAATAGCCTCTAAAGACTCCAACATCTCTTTTGCTGTCTTGAAGCGATTCTCATGTCGTGTATTGATTGCCTTCATGACGAATGTTCCAAAGTCTGGGCTTATTAAAGAATTTAACGACATAATATCTGTTGGCACCTTATCTAAGATAGGTATTCTTTTGCCGGGCCAAGGATAGCTGTGTGTCAATAACTCATATAATGTTATGCCCAACGCAAATGTGTCTGCACTATCTTCCCATTGCATGGTCTGCCCATTCATTAAATCAGGGGCTAAATACGGCCATGTTCCAACTTTGTCAAGATCATGAACATTACTTGTAGCGATATTGAAGTCTATAAGAACAAACTTTCCAATTTTCTCAAAGATAATATTCTCAGGCTTGATGTCACGATGCCTGAGTTTCCTGGCATGAAGATACACGAGAGCTGAAGCCATCTCATGAATGAACTTATATATTATAGGAAGAGTAAAATACTTATCTCCAAGGCAGTATTCTCTTATATCCTTACCGTTGATGAACTCCATTAAGGTGTAGAATAATCCACCGTAGGTTGTACCATTGAATTTAAAACGGACAATATTCGGATGATTAACATCCTTTAGTGCGTTAAATTCATCTATTGTAGATTGTGGACTAACTCCTTCCTTGAATATTTTGACTGCAAACATTGCTCCAGGCTGAAGGGTATGGATAGCTTGAAAAACCTTCGAGAATCCACCTTCACCCAACTCCTTGTATAGTGATATTTCAGGAGTTATCATATCTCCATTTTTCAATTCACTCCAGTCTTTGGCTTCAGGATGTTTTTCCTGTTGACCGTATTTCTTCTTAATAGCCTCTTCAAAAATATAGTCACAGATTTCCTCAATATTAGACCATCGATGGCTTGCATCTTCTACTATAATTCTACTACATACAATGTCAACCCAAGGATCTACATTAGGGTTTCGTTTACTCGGCATCATGTCTTCAGTTAATGAGCCTCCTTTTGCTTTAAGTTGCAAGTAATTTGAGAACGGTAATTCACCAACCATAAGCTCATAGACAATAACTCCAAAAGAGTAAACATCTGAAGATGGCGAATAATCTCCAATGAGTACATCCTCTGAAGTATATGGATCACGATCGAACGCATCCATACTTAAAGATATATTTTGTTTGTCAGGCTCATGCAGCACATTATATGATAGGCCAAAATTGGCTAAAGCAGCATGTCTATCAACTTGAATATAGATATTCTCAGGACACACATTACGATGAATGATACCATTTTCATGAGCCAAAACAAGAGCTTTACCCAAGTCGAGGATAATCATAACTTTATCTTTATCTGTAAAAGTATTCCTTTGCATGGCACTGCGCAATGAATGTTCTTCCAGATAATCAGTAATAACATAGTAATGATTCCCGTCTTCACTAGTTTGGCAACGGCTTTTGATGATAAGAGGAGAGGCCGGTAATAACTCTTCACTCATCTCAGCATTATGCACCAACTTATTGTGCCTATCGAGTTGTATAGGTGACAAGCCCTCTTTATCAAGAGCATAATCACGAACTTTATGCTTTTTATCCTGTAAAAACTTGCTATGACACAAATATTCTACATAGTCATCATTTGCTTCTAATATTTCATCAATAATATAATTGCAGACCTCTGTCTTTTTCTTCTTTTTGGACTCACTGCTACCGACAAGATATTCCATAATTGACAATTGAAGATGGCTGATAGCATTTGCAGACTTATGAAGGCGGTCATAATCCATAAGATAATCAACAAGTTCTTCATTCAAGAGGAATGTTTTGTTATCGCAATACGAACCGCTTTCAAAACCAGATTTGTTTTGTCCAAAAGAACTAAGAGTTACAATAGCATCAACCCAGGCCAAACCAAAGCGATGATCTTTCTTTTTTAGATAGCTGGCTAATAATTTGCTTTTGAATGTAGCTGATTTTATCGGATTTGGCTTCTCTGTATCATTTATAAACCACGAGGTATCATTTGCTTCTATTCGTCCTTTATAATCTTTATTCTCTATGGCGTAGATAGCATGAGGAGCTATGACTATGCAATCATATTCCCAATATTGAACTGCACCCTGTGCATTCATACTCGGATATTCTCCATTTGGAACCAGATAGTAATTATCAGGTAGCTTTAGCTCCAAGAACTTAAGGAGTCTTTCTTCTCTTGCATTAACAGGGCCTCCAGAAAATTTGGGTACATATATTTTTGCCATATTTATCTATACTTTAAGTTCTTCTTTTATTTTTTATTCCAGCTTTCTATTTCTTGTTCAACTTCTTTTATCGCTGTTTCTTCTTCAACAAAAGCTTTATATGTGTATTCCATATATCGCCGAACTAAAGAAGTTATTTCTTCGCTTATCTTAACTGTAGGCTGTACGACGGGAATAGATTCAATATGAAAAGGCTCAACACGCTCAATGACCGAACCATATTTCATAGATTGAATGTAGTCATAAACAAAAGGTAATTGGAGATATATAAATAGATACTCTTTGGTAAAGAGATTATTGGTTGTTTCTATTCGAATTATATCTTGTGAACCTAAAGCTTCTTTATCATCATACTCTTTGGTTATTAACTTTATATTCCCAACTGACCCTGCACAGGTTACTAATATTTGACCTTCATGCAGTAGCATTTCATTAACAAATGGTGTATTTTTTCTTGATAAATATGAGCAACGGACAAAAGGATTGACATTAAAAATATCAGAACCTTTTATGTAAGGATAGCCATTACTTACATAGCATCTTTTAAATATTCCAGGTCGAAACACTTTTGCTCCAGTATCTTTTAATTTTATAGTTTTCTTTATTTGTTCTATTTTGTTAATTGCTATAACGCCATCATTTATTAGTGCTGGTGGATCTATTCTGTGCTGTAAAGAAAATAGGATGTCTGTATTCTTACAACAGCTGTCTTAAAGTTATTTTTTCTGAAGTCAGCATTGCAGTAATTTAGCAAAATTGATTTTGCTTTTCCTATCATTACTGAAGCTTCCTCTCTTAATTTTGCTGATTCTTGAATTAAATCATCTACCTTTCTCTGTAATGCTTCTGTGAGATTGGGAACTAGTGTCTTCTTTATTCCAGGTGCTTCTATATATCGAACTACTGACCCAGATGCATTTTTATTCAATTGTGCATTGCCAAATTTTGACATTAAGAATGCATATAAGAATCCAGTTTTAACTGTTTTTTTGGGAAAAATTCTTGCGACATTGTTTGCATAGCAAACATTATTTTGACTTTTAGAAACAAGACGCACGTTCCCTATAGAGCCAAATCCTGTTACAAGTATGTCTCCTTCATGAACAATTGCTCCAATTTTCTCGGCTTGTGGCCTATAAATATAAACTTCACTATTATTACTTGCTAGACTAACGTCAGAACTCTGAAAGTACTCTACGGCATTACCTTTAATTGAACAGAATTGCCGTTTGAATACAGGTGGATTCATTACATCTGCTATATCTTCAAGCTTGACGCAACGTTCTTCGTTAGCTTCTAAATACAAACTTAAAAAAGAGTGAATGTTTAAATAGAAACCACCATCGAGGCGAAAACGCCCTTTATTGATAAGTTTGCTATTTATGGCTAATGTCCTCATTTTGATTCCTCCAAAAACTTTTTATAGGCAGTACTTATCTTAGGTAGATCGTCATCTACATGCTTTACACGTTCCGTGCGGTGACGTGCGATAAGTTCTCCACTATGGTTATAACTTGCCCATTCTTTCTTTTCTGCAAAAAGAATTTCAGCTCCATCATTGTCTCTTTCATAAATAACATTGCCTCTACGGTCTTTCCCAACTTTTTCTGCAATTGCCATAAATACATCATACATCTCACTATTTGGGTCAACCAAACGTTCCAAAGCAGTCTTTTTCTGAAGAAATAGTAATGACGCTTGAACTCCGACCTGCGGAAGGAAGGTTTCCACAGGTAAGTCAATACTTGCTAAAAGTTTGAAGTGCTCCAATATCCACTTGCGGACAGGTTCTGTATTCGGATTGCCAAGTATTCCGTCTGGCAATACTATACCCATTTTTCCTCCTGGTTTCAGAAAATTATAGCATTGTTCAATGAATAGAACTTCAGGAGCAGTGAAAGCTTTCAGTTCATAATTTTCTGAAATAGTAGAAGCCACCTCGACTTTGGAGCCAAATGGAGGATTTGTGAAAATGCAATCAAATTTACCCATCGCATTTTCTAATGAGTAAGCGTTATCACAATCTTTTATATCGCCTTTGTGTTTTACACTATTAGCGACAGACTCGCTGACTCTATCTACATCAGGAAGAGTTCCATTAGGATATTCCAGCGAATTAATATTATATATATTTGAATGACCGTCACCAGCCATTACCATATTCATTTTAGCTGCTTTCTTTAAGTCAGGGTCGAAATCGAACCCAAAAATCATGTTCTCAGCATACTCCTTGACTTTTGTGTTTACTAAATCAGAATTAACCTTTGCTTCAAGTAATGCACCATCCAATTCTGGAAACATATTCTTGGTTATCTGTTTACGGACATGATCAAGTACCATAACAATGAAACCTCCAGATCCACATGCAGGATCAAGTACACGAGAATTAATGGTAGGATTAATAATCTCCACCATACATTTTATTACGTTTCGAGGAGTAAAAAACTGACCGGCCTCTTGTTTTAACGTGTTGCTAACAATAGTCTCATATGCAGTACCCTTGACATCGACTGTAGCATCCAAAAAGGAATATTTTGCGATTTCAGACGCAACATAAGCTACTCCATAATCAGATAATGAAATCTGTTCATTTCCAGCAAATACCTCCTTAAATATTACATCGGTTTTCAACTGTTCAAAGATAGATTTTATACGCTTTGCCACAGCCTTTTGACCTTCAATGGTATTCCTTTCCTTTACACCGACCCAAAATTGACGATGATACGATTCATTGCGTTCTGCACAGAGGTATCTGCGCTTCTCATCATAAATCTTACAGAAGATGAGATTTAGAAGCTCCCAAAAGGCATCTTTCTTTCTTCCTTCATTTCCGTAAATATAATCATGGCAACGTTTGAATGTTCTGATTAACGAATCGTTTGCAGGTTTACGAGGCTGAGAACGGTCTCCTCTACGTTCCATATCTTCAATGGATTCATCGACTCCTGGAAAATCTGCAATATCGACAATCTTCTCATTGCCGACAGCATCTTCTATTCTTTGACTGAAATGAAGTTCATCACCATTAGTCCATAATCCGAAATCACAGGAAGATGCACGTAGGGCATAATTCAATGTGCTTTCAACACCTTTCTTGGAATCGGCAGCTTTCACTTTAGTGTCGCAAACAACACAAATGCGTTCAAGATTTTCAGGTTCTTTGGTAGCACCTGCACGGAATATAGCAAGATCAACAGTGACACGTTTACGTTTATCTTCTTCGTCTTGGAAAGAAAATGTAAAATCTCGTTTCATGTCAGACATTTCAAATCCATATTCCTCATTCATTTGAAGAATTATTGATTGAAGCATCAGTTCCTTTGCGTTTGCTTTTTTCTTATTGCCAGTTAGGACACAGATTAGTTCATCATCATTCAGAACTATCTCATCTTTAATATCTTCAGCCATATTGGTTATATCTTTTCTGTTGAAATTGGTAAAAGTACTATGTTATTTTGAATTCGGATGAATTATTGCTCATCCATGTTAGTCCATCTGTTTGGTTATTTTAAACCAATTATTTCATTCTTAGAAGTTCATTAACATCCACTTCTAGACATTTTGCAATCTCCATGAGATTCTCCAAGTTAGGTTGAGTAGAATTAGTACACCATTTTGAGACAGTAGCTGGATCTTTGCCGAGTTTTTCAGCAAGCCACTTATTTGTCCGTTTCTTCTCTGCAAGCACCACTTTTAATCGATTCAAATCTTTATTTTCCATAATGCCATAATTATAATGTACAAAACTAATGTTTTTCTCGCAATTTCATTTCTAATTCAGAAAGAATATTGCTTGTCATATAAGAAAATGTTGTTTGAGTCAATAAATCATATACAATGTAATTTTCAAATTCTATTTTAACTAATTGTGTATTTAGACAATATTGATTAAGATAAATTGTTTACTTTTGAAGTATAGGCAATCTTAAAATTGATTTTTATGAATGATAATATTGAATATGAGAAATTTACTCAAGAAATTTATAATGAGATTTTGAAGAATTTGTATGTAAAGAATGTAGAGGTTAGGCATAATGTGAAATTGATGGGAAAGTCAGTGGAAAATATAAAGTCGATTGCCCCATTATTATACTCTTAATTGACCCATCAAAAATATCTTAGAATTAAGTAGAGAAAAATGCATTTTAACCTGGGTCAGTTTTAATTATAATTCTTTACAGTAGATACTACTTCTTTTTAGCATTAATCTTTCTTACAGAATCTCCCGTTAGTTCAATTTTGTGTGCAGTATGTACAATTCTGTCCAGGATTGCATCAGCTACAGTAGGATCTCCAATTGCATCATACCAGCTTTCAACTGGAAGTTGTGATGTTATTATGATTGATTTTAGTCCGTGTCTGTCTTCTATTATTTCCATAAGTATTGACCTTTCCCTGGCATCCAGTCCTATAAGAAACAGATCGTCTAAAATAAGCAGTGAACACTTTTCAATTTTTTTCATTTCAGATTCTATAGTTCCCTTGTTTTTGGCCATTTTAAGTTGTCCCATAAGCTTTGACGCATTTGAATATAATGTCCTGATTCCATTTTTACATGCTTCATAACCTATTGCTGAAGCAATATAGCTTTTACCTGTTCCGGAGCTTCCTGTAATGAAAATATTCTGTCCGTCTTTTATAAAATCAAGAGAAGCAAGCCTCTCTATCTGGTTACGGTCAAGGTTACGTTTTATGGTATAGTCTATTTTCTCCATATATGCCTTATATCTGAAGTTGGCAGACCTTATCAGCCGCTCAATGCTTACATTGCGTCTGTAATCATACTCACTTTCTAGAATCCATTTAAGGAATTCATCATTTGTCATACCATCAGAGGATGTTGTCCTGCAGTCATTTCTGTATGTTTCAAGCATACCGTAAAAACGTAATTTGGAGAGTAATTCCATTATTCTGTCCATATTTTTTCCGACAGTTCTGTTTGTTTTATTATTACTTGTCATTTTTATCTATGTTTTTAGAGTTAAAATAATCCTTACCTCTGAGATTTCTGTGTTTAGGGGTAAGTTCCGGAGCCTGTCCTTCCATTTGGACATGATACTTTTCATCTTCCCTGTTTACAAGAATACTTTCAAGTTCGTTGAATCCGAACATGCAGGATTCCATTGCTATCCGGCATGCAAGGACCATTCTGTCGTGTCCGAAACGTTCCACAAGACTTAATATACCATCAGCTGAACGTACTGCTTGAGCCGGATATTTTTTGGCTACGGCCACAAGCTTTATGTACTCCTCTACTATCGGATCGATTTCACGTGCCTTGCAGTATACATCATCCATTCTGATTCTGTATTCATGTAGTACTCCGGGAAGTTTATGGGAAGGTTTTTCTGAATATGTGAAAGGTGTATCATCCCTGCGATGTGTCGTAATGTGCCTGAATTTATGATATATCTCCACTGTATCCCCATCATACAGTAATTCTACGGTATCGCCGATATACTCTTTAGGAACACTGTAATAGTGGTTGTTAAGCGATATATAACTGTTTTTCATGACAGTTGCCGTTTTCCGGCTTTTTGATATAAATCTTGTTACCGGTAATGTATGCAGCCTGTCTTTCTCTACCTCAAGGAAACGCTCCTTACGGCTGTGGCTGCGGTTGTACATTTTTCGGCTGTTCAATGCGTCCGTATGTTTCATTATCTCTATGTTTAAGGCTTCAAGATCATTGAATTTCAATCCTGTCATCTTTGAATATACCTCCCTGTAAAGCAGTCTTACGGCATTTTCAACCAAAGCCTTGTCTTTGGGTTTACGCACCCTTGCCGGAAAGACTACACATCCGTAATGGTCTGCAAAAGCTGCAAAGTCATCATTTATTACAGGCTCTATTCCACCGGGCTTTGTTACGGCAGATTTGAGGTTGTCGGGAACTATGGCATTTGGTACACCTCCAAAATAATGGAAAGCATTTTCACACGCCTGGATAAGATATTCTTTCTTTTGTGATGGTACAGCCTCGTAATAAGTAATCTGGCTGCAAGGAAGTATTGCAGCAAAGACTTCTACGGGAACCTTATCACCTGTATTCCTGTCTGAAATATAGAGTTTGTCACCGGCAAAATCCACATATATCTGATCTCCGGCTATATGATCAATGCGTCCAACCGGTACTTTTACCTCCCTTTCACGTCTGAGATACAGGCAAAATGAACAATAACTGTAACCTTGGGGACGGTTTCTCAGATACTCCTCATACAAGGACCTTCTTGTTGTTCCACGGGATTTAAGTCGTTTAATGTACTCTGGTATATGTTCTTGAAGATACTTATATTCTGCAGATCCTGTTGATTCGTTGTCAGTCTCCGTACCGAAAAGTTCATGCAGATGATGCTCGTCCATTTTCAACAGGCGTTCCAGCTCTATACCCATATCCTCGTATATTCGGATATACCGTTTTACTGTATTACGTGAAATCAGAAGAGAAGAACTGATACTACGGATACTCATTCCTGACTGGTAGCACCGCAGTATGTGCTTGATTCTTATTTTCATTCTTTAAAATTTTTATTCGGTTAATAATACCGGGTTAAAATGCTTTTTAAAGTACAAAAACAAGACTGAAATGTGGTAATTCTATAGGGTCAATTTTTATTATAATCTAAGTAGGTAAGTTTCGGTTATAAAGGTGGGTCAGAAGACTTTTATAATAATGGGTCAATCGACTTTATATTTTCCACACGGTATTGGTGCGGCATTTCTTCTCCGTGCGCAAAAAATACTCGAAGTCGTTGATGAATGTGAGGTTGAGTTCCTTTAACGGAATATCCTCTCGCTTGTAGGTATGGGGCAAAAACTCCCGAATATGGTTGCAGACCGTCCGATAACGGGTAAATGTACCCTGCGCCCTGCTGTGCCCGACTTTCTTTTCAAACTCGGCGTTGTGCTGCTCGAACAGCTTCAGCAAGGTTTCCTGCTTGATGCCGATACCGAGATAGGCGTCTTTGAGTTTGGCGGCGGTAACATAACCGTCCGTC
>ERZ773252.1738-NODE-1738-length-20577-cov-36.370822_pt1 | contig 20577 bp, 16 predicted proteins | sample MGYA00580517_ERZ773252 | MGnify/ENA primary metagenome ERZ773252 (study PRJEB29015, sample SAMEA2737766) | human gut metagenome | biome: human gut; feature: human-associated habitat; material: faeces | place: China | collected 2012 ...
TCTGCCGCACAATGACCGGCAGAGTATCCAGCCCGGCAAGTTTAGCTGCATATTGGCGGCGGTGCCCGGAGATGATCTCGTAGCTGTCACCGTCCGGGCGAGGGCGGGCAATCAGCGGAGCCAGCACACCGTACTGTGCGATGCTCTCCACCGTCCGGGTCATGGCTTCATCGTCCAGCACCTTGAAAGGGTGGTTGGTGAAGGGGTGCAACGCATCAATGGGAATCTGCTGCACCTGCTCTCGCTGTTCCTCCTGTCGGTTTTCCTCGGTGGAAAACAGGTCATCTAGCCCTTTCAGAGCTAAGTTTTCGCTGTCGATCGGCATCCGCCTGCACCTCCTTTGCAAGAGATTTGTAGGCTTCTGCCACCTTGCCCTTGGGGTCATAGGCAAAGATACTTTTGCCTGCCGCACTGGTTTCAGCCGCACGGACGGAGCGTGGGATGGTCTGTTCGAACACCTTCAGGTGCTTTCCGTATGCCTGCCGGATCAGATTGCTGATCTGCTTTCCGTAGTTGGTGCGGTTGTCGGTCATGGTCAGCAAAATACCCTCGATTTTCAGCTTGGGGTTGATCTGCCGCCGGACCTTTTGGACGGTCTGCAAAAGTTGCTCCAAGCCTTTTGCAGACAGGTACTGTGCCTGCACAGGAATCAGAGCAGCGTCTGCCGCCGCCAACGCGTTAATGGTCAGCATCCCCAACGAGGGCATACAGTCCAGCAAAATAAAATCGTACTCCCGTTTGGCACGGTCCAGCACCTGCTTGAGCATCTTCTCCCGGTTCATACTGTTCACGAGGGCTACTTCCAGCCCTGCCAGTTCGATGTTTGCCGGGATCAGGTCAATGCCCTCTGCATGGTGCAGAACGCCCTCGCCGGGCTGGATGGGCTGGTCGTTCATGGCTTTTTGCATCAGGGTAGAGAGGGTAGTGGGCAGTTCATCGGGCTGCTGCCAGCCCATGCTGATGGTCAAAGACCCCTGCGGGTCGGTGTCCACCAACAGGACTTTCTTGCCCTCCATTGCCAGTCCAATGCCTAAGTTCTCACAGGTGGTACTTTTCCCCACACCACCTTTTTGATTGGTGACTGCGATAATCGTAGCTTTCTTTGCGATAACATCACCCCGCCTTCGGTGAACCACGCGCAAAGTTGTGGTTCGTCTTGTTCTGATAGTAGAGGTTCATGGTGGTGGGCGCATTGTAGATCATCGCCAGCAGATACTGCTTCATGTTCCGCACCGGGGCGGTGTTCTCTGCCAGAGATTCCAGCACGAAACGGATGTGGTCGGCGTTCAGCTTTTTCAACCGACTGCGTACCACCTCGGTGGGCTTATCATCTCCGGCAATCCGCAACATCTTGCGTTTGGTGGAACAGGTATCCACAAGCAAGTCTACGATCTGATAGATGGTGTCCTCATCGTCCGGGCAGAGCCTGAGCAGAAGGTCTACCTCCAATGCCTGATAAAAATAATCCTCAAGCTGCTCCCGGATGCCCCCGGAATAGATAGGGTCAGGATCGTTCCACTCTGTCTTATTCTTATCAGTATTATTTGCTTGCGGTTTTGGCTGCTCCAGAATTGCGCTTTCGGCAGCACCTGAATTGCTGTTTGGGCAATTCTGTACTTGCGCTTTTGGCAAGCCGGAGGAAAAGTCCTTGACGTAGATCAGGCTGGGTCTGCCCAGACCACGGCGTTTGCGCTCGATGAGGTCGAAGTCCTCCAGTTCCCGGAACAGTTTGACCGCCTTGTGTTCGGCGCAGCAGAGAGATTCCTGCACTTCCCGGACGGTATAGATGATATACACCCGCCCCTGCTCGTCCAGCCAGCCGTTCTTTGCAGACAGGCTCATGCGGTCCAGCAGGATACCGTACAGTGTCCGGGCGTCGGTGGAGAGCTGCCGGAAACGGCGATCTTGGAACAGTGCTTTCGGGATGCGAAAGTAGGAGAACAATTCGCCCGACTGACCATAGAAGTAGTCGTAACTCATGGCATTAACGGATCATCATCTCACGGTCTGCGGCACCTTTCATATACATGGCTTCTGCGATGTCACATTCTGCCAATATGACGGCAGATTCCAAATCAAGGTACTTGCGTTTCTGCTCATCGTTCAGCATCCGAAAGAACTCCCGTTCGATTGCGTCACGCTTACTTGCTGCCGGTTGGTAGCGCGGTGTTTTCAGCAGTTCCTCCCATTCAGGCTGTACGGCTTTGTTAAAATAGTTCAGCATAAAGTCTTTATCCATAGGCATCCTCCTTTTGAAATGTGTTGTGGGCAAAAATAAAAGCGCAGATTCAACACTTTCTTGTTGAATCGCACTTAATTTGTGATATAATTTGTATATTACAATCGTCTTGTACACAGAAATGTCGTAGCTAGAGTAAAAAGAGAGTTGCTATCTGAGGAGATGCGGTGCCATGAAATTTGATATGGTGACAATTAAGAATTTCCGAAATTTTGAAAACATATCGGTAGCGTTGACAAATAAAAATATTCTTTTTGGCATGAATGATGTTGGAAAAACCAATTTCTTATATGCATTAAGATTTGTTTTTGATAAGGACATTAGGCGACAGAACTTTAATGATACAGATTATTACAAGAAACATATAGGATCTCCGATTGAAATTATTGTGACGATTGATATTAGCGATCAAGGTGATTCGGACAGTCAGAAACTCCGGGCAAAGCTAAAAGGTGCACTTCTTTCAGGGCAAAATAAAGTCTATATTAAAGTAGCAGCCTCCTACGATGAAAAAGAAATGGTTGGCGTACCTATTCTATATTGGGGTGGCGACTTGAATGAACTTGAGGAAATGAAAGTTCATGGAACTTTTTTTGAAATAGATTATGTATTCAATGTTATTTACATAGATGCATATGTGGATTTGTATGCTCTTTTCAAGAAAAATGCTAATACGCTTCTTGCAAACAATGACGAGCAAGATAGACGTACCCTAGAAGATATTCAGCAAACTTGTAATAGTTTAAATGCACAGATTTCCAGTTTGTCTGGCATAAAAAGTTTTGAAGAAAAAATTGCTCCAGAATATAGAAAGTTTAGACATGAAGCTGTAACGGTATCTGTAAAGTCTGAAATTGCTGTAAAAGGTCTTTATTCCAATATTGTTCCCTACATCAAACAAGATGCGGATGATTCTCTATATCCCACCTCAGGTGAAGGACGCAAGAAATTATTAGTGTATTCTATTTTTGATTTGCTTTCTAAAGAGGAAGAAGATAAGAAAATCAATTTGTTTTTAATAGAAGAGCCTGAAAACCATTTGCATCGCTCTATGCAAATTGCATTATCGCATGTATTATTTTCTGAAAACAAGTATCAGTATTTATTTATAACAACACATTCACCGTATGTACTGGCAGAAATGGATCAGGTGAATCTAGTTCGCATATACAATGCTGATAAAATCGTAAGCCGCAGTGTTCTCTATGTTGTTCCCGAAGAATTCAAAGAGCAGCGCAAGATGCTAAATCGTGGATTGACAGAAGCTATTTTTGCCGATAAAGTTTTGCTCGTTGAAGGACCTTCTGAAATGGTTTTATTCGGAAAAGTTCTTTCTGAAAAGAAGCCATTTTATGAAGCTGATGGGATTTATATACTTTCGGTGGGGGGATTTGGATTCAAGCCTTACCAATCAATATTGAACGCATTGAAAATTTATAATGTTGTGAAAACTGATAACGACTTAAGAAAGCCGCGTAACAAAGAGACATATAGTGTGTTAGGGTTTATTCGGTTAAATGGTCTTATTGGTGAAACTATTCTTCCGGAAGATCCTGTAAATGAAAAGAGTGTTGCGGCAAAGCGCGAGCTATACGATAAAAATAGAGAAACATTGGATCGAATTAGAAGCAATTATTCACTCTATTTGTCGAGATGCAGTTTGGAAGAAGATTTGGATGAAGTCATTCATGATAAAATGGTTGAATACCTTCCATCAGCCGATGGAAATGTGATTGGCTATCTGCAGGAAGCAAAGAACAATCACATGGTTGAACTTGCCGAAAAACTCACCAAAAACGACTGTGAACTTATTTTTGAACACTACAATTTTGCTTGTCTAAAGAGGATTGCCGAATGATGTTATCGCCGATACAAAAAGAAATTGTTGAAACATCCGGGAACTTAATTGTTCGCGCGAGTGCTGGAACGGGAAAGACACATACCATGGTTTCCAAAATCAAGCATGACATAGAAGAAAATCATACACACAAAGTAGTAGCCGCAATTACATTTACAATTAAGGCCGCCGCCGAAATTAAAGATCGTCTAAACATTGATGTAAGCAATCATTTCATCGGAACCAACAATAGTTTTGCCATCGAAGAAATCATCAAGCCATTTATGAAAGATGTCTATGGTAAAGACTATAAACTCGATATGAGTACAGACTACTCTGTGAAAGTGGGTACTCTTGATGAGGGAATAGAAAAAATAAGAACGGAGCAAATCTTATGCTCATATATAAACAGCAAGAAAAATTTTATATTTCAACTGGCACTTGAAATTCTGAAAAATTCAAGTGCGTGCCAGTTATATTTGAAATCCAAATATTTCAAAATTTATGTAGATGAATATCAGGACTGCGATAAAGACATGCACGCACTGTTTATGTATCTATGTGAAACTCTGAAAATAGATACTTTCGTTGTTGGCGATGAAAAGCAGTCGATTTATATGTGGAGAGGTGCATATCCTGAAGCGTTTATGAGTATTTGGACTAGAGGTGATTTCTCTAAAAAAGTTATGACGGATAATTATAGATCCTGTCAGCAGATACAAAACTATTCTAATTTGCTTTGCGATGAGACAAGACCTCTTTATAAAAAGGTCAATGATTTGTCTTCGGTAGTTATGCTATGTACTACAACTGCAAATTGGGTTTCGGCTGTAGTACCTTATTTAGACAAGAACAAAAGATGTGCTCTGTTAAGATACAGCAACGCAAATTCTGAGATTGGTGCAAAAGAACTAACAGAAAAAGGAGTAGAATTCACATATGTTCCTCAAACTCCAATCTCGGATATTACTACTGAAGCAGCATGGCTTTATAACGCTATTGCAAAGCACTTTATTCTCCCCACATATTCGGCCTACGACCTTAGAGATGAAAACCCTAATGAGGTAGTAGGAAACAAACATATTTTGCAGACCATTAAAATTTCGTTGAAGCATTTGGATGAATATCTTAAGCAAGCGGATAAGGATAGCTTTGCCAAAGAAGTTGAGCAATTAGCAAATTCTTTGGGTTACTCTACAAAAGATGAGCATTGTAAAAAAGTGTATGAAACCATTTGCGATAAAAAATTTCATCCGGCATTTAATATAGATGGACTACAACGAATTGCGATTACGTTTCATTCCTCTAAAGGGTTGGAATTTGATCAGGTTATTTTGTTCGTATCCGATTATACGTTGGAAACAGAGCAAGATATTTGCAACCACTATGTTGCTGCGACACGAGCAAAGTCAAAATTAATTTTGGTACATATTAGTGATGATGGAAGGGCTGCGATATATGTTAAAAACATAAAAAAGATTTTGGCTGAGTCAAATCTAACAATGAGGAAGATAGCAACAGTTGTTGATGGCATAAACGGTTCAAAACAGTAAGCGAAAACCACTGGCTAAGCCGATGGCTTGAGTAAGCCTTAAAAGAGTACTTTTTTCCTTAAGATATCCCATAACGTAAGAAATACTGTACTTCGAAGGGAAACTTATCAGCATATGAATATGGTCAGGGCAGACTTCTGCTTCGATAGTCTCAATACCTTTTTGCTCACACAACTGGCGGAGTATCTGGCCTATGTCCTTTTTGATTTGACCGTATATCACCATTCTCCGATATTTCGGTGCAAACACTGCATGGCACTGATATCTCCACATCATATGGCTTAAACTATCTACGTCTTTGTTATCTTTCATTTTAAAGATAAACCTCCCTGTTTCTAGAATGTGGTTGGCAAATCCGCACTCTATTTTACGGGGAGGTCTCTCTTTGTCTATGGCTAAAGCCGCTTTTATTCTACCAGCTTAGCTGGTTTCTTCACTTATGTCTCAAAAAGAAAAGCGCACTAGCCGCTAAGCCAGTGCGCTGAAATAATTTTGGTTTCTTATTCTCGCAGCAGTTCAAAAAGTTCGCCAAGAGTGCTTCCGAGCTGATCTAAAAGTTCGTTTCGCGAGGTGCATAATCCATTAGCTCTCTCGATTGCCGTATCAATATTCGGAAGAAAATAAGTATCAAATGTTTTTCTCTGTATCTTTTTTCCGCCGCCCGTTTTCTCAAGCAAGTGCTTGTCTACAGTTTCATCATTGAAGTCAAGCATTTTTTCAAGTTCATCTGGATACTCAGACTTTACATCTGCAACATGAAGCAGCAGCCAAAACTCAAATCTTGGATTTGTAAGAAAGCATCGATACCCTTTCTCGTCACATTCATCGAAAATCCTTGCCATGTTCTCTGGACTGTGATTTCCGGCATCACGATCAATAACAATTCCGAAAACGTCGTTTTCTCCGTTATCAGATCCTTTGAATTTGTTAAGGAAGAGAAGGTATGTTAAATCCAACTGCTCTTCTTTCAGAAATCCCTCAAACTGCCTTTTCTCTTTTACATCGATTGTATCCGGGGCTTCTAAGTATTTATGAATAAATTCTTTATCGTAGTGTTTAAGTTCCAACTTATCAACTTCCGCAAGAAAGTCATTATTATTTCTCACTTCAAGATAATTTTCGAGCAATTCCACTACTTTTTCCGGTGAACTTGAGCTGTCTCCACGTCGTAGCACATGGATTTCGACTACTGACTTAATTCCAAGCGTTTCCCTTGATTCTCTCACAAACTCAAAATATCGTCGTTCGGTCACTTCTCCTTCAACAGAGAGAAAAACCACGCGTTTTATACTTTGGGTTTCAGGTCTCTCGAATCGATTACCTGCATTCAGTCTATGAGGAATTGACATATTAAGCCTCCTCACTTTCAATTTCTGAAATACAAGGGATTGCTCCATATCGTCCCTGAATATAGTCATTCAAAACGCTTTTATCATTTCTAGTCTTAAACTCACTTAATGAATATAACCGCGTGCTATGTTCATTGTCTCTTTCAGCAAACCATATTTCATCCTTTCGGAGCAGGTTTAAGGTCATCAGGTTTAAGTCGTGAGTCGTACAAATCATCTGGCATGCACTGCCCTCTGTTATCTCAAAATATCGCCGAACGAATTCTTCTGTCAACTTACTGTGAAAACTTCGATCCACCTCGTCAATAAGGATGACCCGTCCATCCTTAACAACTTCATACGCAGGAATCAAATCGAATAGTCTTTGTGTGCCATCAGATTCATCATATAGGTCAAACAAATCATCTTTGTTACCATGATTCATCATAAGCTGATCTGCCATTAACTCTCCATTTTCCATAGAAATAACAAAACTTTGGTTATTCACTCCTATGGATATAGATTTTTTAGCATCTTCATCCATCGACATACGAATCTCTTCATGTTCTCGAATGTCATTCTCTATAATAGATATAAGCTGACTTCTATCTTCTTTTGGCATAAAGGACAATGCTTCTTCAAGAGATTTCTTTTCTGAAGAGATTCCCTCTATTCCAGTATCAAATCCAGCTAACATTTGCGCTAATGCTGTATTGTTTCCACTGCTATTCACAAAAAAGTTGTTTGGTTTCATAGCATGACTATATGGATATACTACAACAACTTTTAAGAACCAATTGTATACAACTTTAAGCGGCCAAAAAATAGATGTTTCATCAATATCTTTCTTAGCAAATTCACTTAAAAACAACTTACTAGCAGTAATATCGGTTTTGTATACTTCATACCTCATGCCATCTTTTGAACTTGCAGGAAACTTCAAGCCTGTTTTCGTTGTACCTTCTTCTATATCTCTTTCAAAGAAGCAGACTTCCTTGTCATCAGTAACGTCATAGAGCCACTCTGCCTGAAATTCTCTCTTAAGATAGTCAATAGAAAATCCATAAGAATAGAATCGATTATTTGCAGCAATCTCTATCTGGAATACGCCCGGTCGTTTACTATAAGATGGATCTATTCGGAAATATCGATCACGGCTTCTTCCACTTTTAGAATCGCCTGTAGTCACAAGTTGCCTCATAAAGTCAACAGCATGGATAAAATTTGATTTACCTGCTGCATTTGCACCAAAAATAAAGCTACTCTTCAAAAGTCGATTAGTTCCTATCGAAACAATATGAGACGGATGTCTGGAGCTTTTTCCTGCCGCCATAGAAAAAATTTGCCGTTCCTTAAACGACATATAGTTTTCAACAGAAAAACGAATAAGCATAATCATCTTCCCTCCTTCAAATCATATTATACACAGTTTTTTCGTAATCTTCAATCGAATTTTCGAAATTCACACATGTTTTCAGCCGCTGTGTGACGATCAAATCGTTCTTTGTTTCCATAGGCAGGTATCGCCCGATCTTCGTTCTGTGAATGCTGGTTCCAGAATGCTATCGTCCCCATAATGGATTGCTTTGTGTGTCCGGTCGGATAATCTTTCCATTTCGGATAACCCAATCTGTAATCTCGTGGTCAGGAACACCGAGGTCACATCCCATGTCCCGAACAATAATTTTGTCATGGAACATTCGCCATTCTCTGGACTGGTAGAAGTCTTGGTTTAGATAGCGGTCAAATCCGAATGTATCATGCCGGACAGTGCCATGCAGTTGCAAATAATGGAACCGGTCTTCAAAGGTCGCATACTGGCTAAGCTCAGAATAAGTTCTGTGGTTCGTCGTCATCTACTATGCCGCCGTATTCATACATTGCTTGGATAGTGTAGCACAAAGTATAGACATCCTCCTTTTTTGAAATGTTGTGTGGACAAAAACAAAAACGCAGCTTCCATTCTTTTCGAGTGAAAGTTGCGCTTTTACGGTACATCGTATTTTATTGTGAATTGGGATGCGATACATCTGAACCCCATGTGAGTTACATCTCAAGGGCCTGTAGCTCACTTGTCCGCCAACCATATTACATCCCAAATCGCTTCCTTTTGAAAATCAGCGGATTGGAAACCATACTTGCGACCAAGAAAGGCCGTTGGGATGGCAGGTCGTTTTATATGAACGAATATACGTTGATTTTTCTTTTTTCACGGTGCATAAGGTGTGCACAAAAGCGAGACTGTTGGGAGAGCGTTCGGTTCGCATCCGAAAGGTCGAGGGTTCGACTCCCTTCGAGTCCATAAAACGCCGTATCGTATTAAGCGATACGGCGTTTCTTTTTGTCTTGGGTAGCTGTTTTTTTCAATACAGCTGCCCATCGGGATGTGATACAAGCAAGTTGCTATCCGATGACCTCAAAAACAAATTGTACTACGATTGTTTTCAAAAAGTTCTGTATCACTACTCGCACCAGACAAGGAAGATCCAAACCTTTTCTCGAAAGAGAAGGGGTCAGATTTTTTGTTTTTGACGGCGTGCCCCACCGCACAACAAAAGCATCCGCAGCGCATGGCCGGGCTGCTTCAGCTCAGGCGCAGTGCGCTGCGGATGCTTATTTTTTATGCCGCGCCCCCTCTCCTGATGGGAAAGTCAGGGCATCGGTTGCGTTTTGATGTCATTTGCCGGAACACGCCTGCGTTCTTAGTTCCCCGGTCAGGGGAGCTGCCAGGCGAAGCGAGACTGAGAGGTTTTATCCTGCCAGCTTGCGGTAGGCGTTCAGCACCTGATAAGCCGGGATGCTGCTGCCGGGGGCAAATTTGCCGTTCAGGCGGCGCTTCATCAGTCCCTGCTCTACGCACCACTGGGCTGCCTTAGCGGTATCCGGGTCTGCCACGTCTGCAAAGGCCGGAGCGTCGGCAGGCTCGGGACGGCCTGCGGTGTTCCACAGCAGCAGCGCGGTCTGGGCGCGGTTCTCGGGTGCAGCCACGCCTTCCGGCAGCAGGGCTTGCAGCTTGCGGCCGGAAACATAGTTGTACACGCCGTAGCCTACAACGCCAGCCGCCACTGCGCCTACTGCCGCCACGATGACGACCGCACCGCCGCCGTCACCGCCGCCAGTAGAGCCGCCACCCGGGGAGCCGCCACCCGTTTCACCACCCGTGGGGCCGCCGGGGGTGCTGCCGCCAGTAGAGCCGCCGCCAGTTTCACCACCAGTAGAGCCGCCCGGGGTATCGCCGCCGGAGGGAGGCGTTACCGGGGGCACGATACCGGCATTGGGGTCATCGGTCTCGGTAACATTCAGGGTAAAGGGTTTGTAGATTTCTCCAACGCAGCGGTACTCGTAGGTCACCTTTCCGCCGCCTTCTTGCACCGTCAGGGTGCCGTCAGCGTTTTGGGTGGCACCCTTCAGGTTTCTGACCCGGCTTATATCAAAGTTTCCGGGCAGGATGCTGGGGTCTAAGATACGGGTCTTTTTGTAGACCTCAACCTTATATTTGTTGCTGCCGGTGAAGATTACCGTAAGATTTGTGCAGTTGTCTGCCTGCAGCGATGTGATCTTATTGGAGACGAAATACAGCTCGGTCAGTTTGGTGTTCTGGCTCACATCCAGCTCTGTCAGCCGGTTATAGCCACAATCCAGATACGTCAATTCCGTATTCTTGCTCACATCCAGTTCCGTCAGCCGGTTATAGCTGCACTTCAGATACGTCAATTCCGTATTCTTGCTCACATCCAGACTGGTCAGCCGGTTGTGGCCGCAATCCAGCTTCTTCAGGTTGGGAAAGAACTCAATGCCCTTCAGGCTGGTAATATTTTTGTCGTTGACATCGATCTCAGTGACTGCGTACCGCTCTGCCGGATACAGAGTACCGTTATGGTCTTTGTCAAACTGTTTGAGGAGATATTCCCGGAACGTGTCGTCCGGGACAATACGATCATCCAAATAGACGGGGCCGTAACTATCCGTAGCCGCAAAGGCACTGATGGGCAAAAAGGTGAACACCATTGCCAGCGTCAACAAGGCGCTGACAAGACGCGTTCGTTTTGAGAATCGCTGTTTCATGGGGTGCTCCTTTCTGTGGTAAATTTTTTTCAGGGCCCCATTCGGGAGAAGCGTCAGCTTCCCCCGAAAAAAGGGCACCCTTTTTCAAAAAGTGGTCATTGCCCGGCATGGGCAGAATGATCCTTCGGTTGTCAGCCTCCTGCCAGCTTGCGGTAGGCGTTCAGCACCTGATAGGCCGGGATGCTGCTGTCCGGGGCAAATTTGCCGCTCAGGCGGCGCTTCATCAGTCCCTGCTCTACGCACCACTGGGCTGCCTTAGCGGTATCCGGGTCTGCCACGTCTGCAAAGGCCGGAGCGTCGGCAGGCTCGGGACGGCCTGCGGTGTTCCACAGCAGCAGCGCGGTCTGGGCGCGGTTCTCGGGTGCAGCCACGCCTTCCGGCAGCAGGGCTTGCAGCTTGCGGCCGGAAACATAATTGTACACGCCGTAGCCCACAACGCCAGCCGCCACTGCGCCTGCCGCCGCCACGATGACGACCGCACCGCCGCCGTCACCGCCGCCGGTAGAGCCGCCGGGGGTGGTGCCGCCCGGGGTATCGCCGCCGGTGGAGCCGCCGGGGGTGCCGCCCGGGGTCAGACTGCGGACATAGCCGCAGACGTTGCAGGTGGTGTCCTTGTCGTCATCGTAGACATGGGCTTCGGTGTCCTGCACCGTATGGCAGATGGGACACTCCATCCAGTGACTGTGCTCGTCGTGGGTCATTTCCATCTTGTGGTCATGCTCAAATCCGCCCGGAGTCAGCGACACCGAATAATGCTTTATTGCGCAATATTCCGTATCATCGTTCTGGGTCCAGCTGAGCTCTGTTTCCCGTCCGTTCACTGTGCAGACGGTATCCTTGCTAAACTTATATCCGGGTTTTGCGTACAGACCCACCTGAAGGGTGTACCGTTTGCCCGGCCTGAAGGAGCCGGTGATCGGCTTGCCGCCTACACCATCGCCCTCGACCCAGTAGATCTTGGCGTCACAAACGTCTGCTCCGTTGTCCAGAATAACAACAGTCTCGTCCGGCATTTCGTTCTTTTTGGGGGTGTTTACACGGAGATTCACCTGCTTGATCCTGGTCAGCACCTGCAGACTGAATATACCGGTCACTCCATTGCCGCAGTCGTAGGAATAGACCACTTTGGTTGCGCCCTCGTCCACCGTCAGGATGCTGCCGTTTACTGTGCCGCCCTTCCAATCGGACGCCTTGCTCGGGTCAAAACTGCCAGGCAGCGTGTGCAGGTCAAAGGTGCGGTCGTCGGACACTGTGATGCTGTAAACATTACTCCCACCTATGTGGCAGTTACTTTCATTTAACCATTCATTTTGCAGGTTCAGGCTGGTCAGCTGGTTATAGTTGCAGTCCAATTCAGACAATATTGGCGCACCGGCAACGTCCAGCTGGGTCAGCTGGTTGTTGTTGCAGAGCAGTGTATACAGTTTCGGCAGCCCAGCAATATCCAGCTGGGTCAACTGGTTATTGCTACAATTCAATGTCTGCAATTCAGGCAGCCCGGCAACGTCCAGCTGGGTCAGCTGGTTGTCGTTGCAGAGCAGTTTTTTCAGCGTTGACAGTTCTTTAACATCCAGCTGGGTCAGCTGGTTGCCGTTGCAGTACAGTGTTTGCAATGCAGGCAGATTGCTCAGCTTCAGCAGGGTCAGCTGGTTCTTGTCACAGTCCAGTCTTTTCAATGCAGGCAGATCGCTCAGTTCCAGCTGGGTCAGCTGGTCACCGTCGCAGTACAGGTACTCCAATTTAGGCAGATTTTTCAGTTCCAACTGGGTCAGCTGATTATTTTCTCTGACCTGGAGACTTTCCAGCCACGGGTAATCGTTCAGTTTCAACGCGGTCAGGTTCGTCCCGCTGACATCCAGACGTGTCAGGTACTTGCTTCCACTCACGTTGAGGGTGTTCAGTGGGTTATCACTGCAGTTAAGCTTCCTGAGCCACGAAGTATCTGGTGCATCCAGTTCTGTAAGGTTGTTCTGGCTGCAATCCAGCTCTTTCAGAAGATTGCACTGCTTGACGTTCAACTTGGTCAGCCCGGCTTTGACGCAGTCTACCTTGGTCAGTTTTGTGTTGTTGCTCAGGTCCAGCTGGGTCATCTGAACAAACGCGCAGACGAGAATTTCCAGTTCCGGATTACGGCTCAGGTCCAGAGAAGTCAGTCCAGTTCCAGTGCAGTTCAGTTCCTGCAAATTGGGGTTATAGCGCAGATCCAACGAGGTCAGATTATGGCATCCTCCAATACTCAGATCTTTCAAAGCAGAGTTCCAGCTCACATCCAACGTCCGCAAGTTATGAGCGTTAGTAAGATAGAGTGTTTCCAGATTTTGAAAATATATAATGCCGTCCAGTCGCTCCACCGGATAATCACCGTACATCTTCACTTCCTTGACGCTGTCACACTGTTTCTGAGTCAAGTAATCTTTTCCGCCGGAGACATTGTCCTTGAGGTAATTCTGAAAATTTTTATCCGGGAAGTTTTCATCGTTGATGTACACCCTCCCCGATGCTGCAAAGGCATTCAGGGGCAAAAAGGTGAATACCATTGCCAGCGCTAAGAGCATACTGACAAGACGCGTTCGTTTTGAGAATCGTTGTTTCATGGGATGCTCCTTTCTGTGGTAAAATTTATTTTTTCAGGGCCCCATTCGGGAGAAGCGTCAGCTTCCCCCGAAAAAAGGGCACCCTTTTTCAAAAAGTGGTCATTGCCCGGCATGGGCAGAATGATCCTTCGGTTGTCAGCCTCCTGCCAGCTTGCGGTAGGCGTTCAGCACCTGATAGGCCGGGATGTTGCTGCCCGGGGCAAATTTGCCGTTCAGGCGGCGCTTCATCAGCCCCTGCTCCACGCACCACTGGGCTGCCTTGGCGGTATCCGGGTCTGCCACGTCTGCAAAGGCCGGGGCCTCGGCAGGCTCGGGACGGCCTGCAGTGTTCCACAGCAGCAGCGCGGTCTGGGCGCGGTTCTCGGGTGCAGCCACGCCTTCCGGCAGCAGGGCTTGCAGCTTGCGGCCGGAAACATAATTGTACACGCCGTAGCCCACAACGCCAGCCGCCACTGCGCCTACTGCTGCCACGATGACGATCGCACCGCCGCCGTCACCGCCGCCGGAGGGAGGCGTCACCGGGGGTTCCGAAGGCGTCACCGGGGGTTCCGGAGGCGTTACCGGGGGAACGGTGCCGCCGGTGCCAGTCACATCCAGCTTGAAACTTACTTCCAATATATCGCTTCTGCACTTATAAGCGTAGTACACTACGTTTGTGCCTTCATCGACTGTCAGAATGTTCCCATTGGCTTTGCCATGCTCCCATCCTGTAACCCGGCTTTTATCAAAGTTCCCGGGCAGAGTGCTCAGGTCAAACGTACGGTCAGGGTTCAGGGTAACGGTGTAAACATTATCACCGCTGTAAATATCCGTAAGAGAGAAATCGAGCTTCGGGTTGTTGTCCAGATTCAGGCTGGTGAGATGGTTATCCCCAAGCCACAATGTAGTCAATTTTGGACTATCGCTGACATCCAGCACGGTCAGCTGGTTGTTGAAACAGTTCAGATCCTTTAAGGAAATCATATTGTTCAAATTCAGCTGGGTCAACTGGTTATGGGCACAATTCAGTTTATTCAGCAGTTTATTCTGGCCCAGAATCAGCGATGTCAGCTGGTTGTTTTGGCATTCTACCCTTTCCAGATTGGGTTTATGAGTCACATCTACGTCCAGCTCTGTCAACTGATTTGCAGAACAGTTGAGTGCTACCAGAGATTTACTATTTTTGACATCCAGTTGCTCCAGATCGTTGTGCGAGCAATCGAGCGTCACCAAATCTTTCAGATGCGATACATCCAGTTGTTCCAACTGGTTCCAAGAGCAATTCAGAAAGTAGATATTCGGATTCTTGCTCAGGTCTAGCTGGGTCAGTTGATTCTTATTGCATATCAATTTTTCCAACTCTGGATTCTGTCTCAGGTCTAATTTCTGGATAGAATTGTTTTCGCAATTCAACTCTTTCAGGTTGGGGAACGCCTCAATGCCTTTTAAGTTGCTGATGTTCCATCCTTTGACTTCGATACTTTCGACTTTTCTTTGTTCTTCCACCGTGAGGACATCTCTGCCACCTGCTTTGTAGGTTTTGATGTACTTTCTAAAGTTAGGGTCAGGGAAATTTTTCTCATTGATGGGCAGACTGGTTTCAAAGATGAATGTAGGTTTTACTCCCTTGCCGCAATCGTATTGGTAGCTCACTTCCTCTACGCCCGCATTCACGCTTAGAGTTGTGTCGGAAACAGAGCCGCCGGTCCAGTTGGTGGCTTTGCTCACGTCAAAACCGGGCAGTGTGGCCAAGTCAAACTTTCCGTCTGTACGAACTGCAATGGGACGCCTGTTGCCATCAGCATTTATAGTGCTTCCGACCATATGGGAAAAGTCCACACAAGCAAGCCGGTTTTCCGCACAGCTCAGATGGCTCAAGCTGTTATTCTTGCTCAAGTCCAGCGTTGTCAGCTGATTTCCATCACACGTCAGCGATGCCAGATTCTGATTCCGGCTTACGTTCAGTTCTATCAATTCATTATGGTGACAATCCAGCAGTGTCAGGTTAGTCTGGTTTTTGACATCCAGCTCTACCAGTTGATTTACCGAGCAATTCAACTGTTTTAGCTGGTAGCAACGGCTAACATCCAGCGCCGTCAGTTCGTTGTTGGAACAATCAAATTTGATCAGTTCCTCTTCGCTCCGCATTACGATTCGCCATATTTTGTTATAGGAGCAATCTACCTCCTCAAGTTTCAACCCAGAGAGAATGCCCAGATCCATGGAGGTCAGGTTATTATGGGAGCAATTCAATATTTTCAGTCCACTTGAAAGAATATAAAGATAATCTTTCAGTTGATTATAGGAACAATCCAGCTCCCTCAGTTTGAAATTTTTGCCAACATTAAGTGTTGTCAAGCCGATACCGTGGCAATCCAGCTTTTCGAGATCTTCAAAGAAACGAATTCCCTCAAGATTTTTGATTTTGTAATCGTCAGTGATCGTCATCTCTGTGATGCTGAGTTCCTGCGCATCGAGCTTGCCATTGTGGTTTGTGTCACATCTTTCTTTGAGAAAGCGCTGAAATTCCGCATCCGGGAAATTAAGCTTAAAATCCGGCGAATTAAAATCAATTTCTGTGTTCGCCGCAAAGGCACTGAAGGGCAAAAAGGTGAATACCATGGCCAGCGTCAAAAGAGCACTGACAAGGCGCGTTCGTTTTGAGAATCGTTGTTTCATGGGGTGCTCCTTTCTGTTTAGGGGGTGTATTGCTGCAGGGCGTTTTTCTGGGCGGCGGCGGTGAGGTCGTCCAGAGCGCTCATCACGTCCCGGTAGTTTGGAGGAAACTTGTTTTCCCCGTGGGCTTCGATGCGGGTGCCGTCGGCAAGGACGGCTTCCAGCCGGAAGCTGCTGCCGTCCAGCACGTTGGGGTCATGGCCGGAGAAGCCTGCCCAGCCGCCCACGCCGTACTCTTCCAGAATGGCCTTGGCCTGTTCCAGAAGTTCCGGCCCGGCCTGCTCCTGATACACTTCTTCGTGATACAGTTCCAACTCCACCCGGGTGCCCTCGGGGGTGCGGGTGAGGCAGGTGCGGGAGATGGGCTGGATATAGCTGCCCTGCTCCCAGAACTCCAACGTTTCAAGGTCAGCCAGCGCCGGGGCGGGGGCCGCAGGCTCCGGGGGTGTTGGGGCGGGGCGGCTGGGGCTGCGGCTGAGCAGTGCCGCCCCCACCGCCAGCCCCAGCAGCACCAGCGAGAAAGTGCGCATGGGTCGTCCCCTCCTTTCTGTGCGCATGGGTCAGTCTCCTTCCCTTGCCGTGGGGGGCAGGATGGTCATTCTGCCGTCCACCACCGCGTCCACCATCTCGTGCTCCCGGAAATACTCCATCAGGATATCCTGACAGGAGGTTGCCACGCTGCGGGGCTTCTGCAGCTTGCAAAGGGTGTCGTAGGAGATGTTGAAAAAGCTTTCGATGTTTTTAAAGTGGTAGTTCTGCAAGCCCACGGTGAACAGGGCGTCATCGCCGATCTCCTTGCCCACCTCCCTGCCGCAGTAGGTAAAGTAATCAAAATCGCCCTTGCGGCGGTCGTACCGCAGGCGCAGGGTGGAGGGCAGCTGGTAGAACTCCGTATGACCGGTGTAGGCTTCCTCCCGCAGCATGTAATGGAGCATCTGGCGCAGCTGCTGGCCGGTCACCTTGAACATGAATACGCCGTCATCGTAGGGGAAGCCCTCGATAAGGTCGCCGTAGGTAACGATGGGGCCCAGCTTTTCGGCCCGGATGCTGCCGGAGCCGATCAGCATCACATCCACCCCAAGGCTGCGGGTAAAGATATCGGCAAACAGGTTGCCAAGCTCGGTCTCCTGCGTGCGCTGGGGGTGGGTAAGCTCCCGGCGGAAGCGCCCTACGATGTGGCTGTACTTTTCGTCCACCTGACTGGTGAAGCGCTGCAGCACCTGCTCCATGGCAGGGTTGCGGGGGCAGGTCTCGGCGCAGATGGGCACGGTGCGCCATGTGTAGGAATCGATGCAGTTGTTGTCGGTGTCCACGATGATGTCAAAGCGCCCGATCTGGTCGGTGCCAGTGCCCGCCTGCGCAATGACCACACCGTTTTCCTCCACCGCGTGCTCCGGCAGGGTGTGGCTGTGCCCGCCGATGATCAGGTCCACCCCCCACGCCGGGTCCAGCTGGCGCGCCAGATGGCGGTCCTCCTCAAAGCCGATGTGGGTCAGCAGCACGGTAAAATCAATATCGATGCTGTTGTGGGCGTTGCAGATCTTGCCCACCTCGGCGGCAGCGGCGGCGGTGTCCACAAAGGACCCCACCAGCGATTCGGACTTGGTCTGGTTGATCACGTCCTGCGTGATGATGCCGATGAACAGGATGTTCATGCCGTCCATCCGCAGGATCTTGTAGGGGGTGAACAGCCGTGTGGTGGTGTTTTTGATGTAGAGGTTTGCGTTGATGATGGGAAAGCGCGCGCATTTTTCGATGAACAGCAGATGCGCGATGCCGTAGTCCACCTCGTGGTTGCCTATGGTGACCACGTCCGGGGCAAGGGCGTTCATGATCTCGATGGTGGAAAGCCCCTTGTATTCGGAATCAATGACCGAGCCCCGGAACATATCACCTGCAATGGCGTAGAGGGTGTTGGGCTGTTCTGCCCGCACCTTTTCGATGTAGCCGGACAGCATGGAAACGCCGCCCACCAGTTTTTCGTCCACCTGCTCTGCCAGAAAATCTCCGTGCAGGTCGTTGGAGTGGAGGATGGTGATCTTTTTGGTGTGTTTCATGGTGCATTCCTCCCGGTGTTGGTGTGCGCGCCGGTCAGCCCATGGCCTCCTGCCGTGCAAAGTAGACCGTGTTGACAAGGCTCAGGTAGCTCTCCTGACCGTCCAGATAGAACTTCAGGGCAAGGGTGTCCTCGTCCTCCAGCGTGACGGTGTAGCGGGAGCCGTCCTCCCCGGTAAAGGTGGCGTACCACTCCTGATTGGAGCGGAAGGGTACCTCCGGGGTGCCCTCCTGATAGAACAGGTCGGCTTCCTCCACGTTCAGCTCCGGGTAGGGGGTGATGTAGCTGGCGGTCAGGGGCAGCTGGCTGCCCTCGGTCTCGGTATCCGTGGGCAGGAAGCACATGGCATCGGCATCCGCCGGGTCGGTCTCAAAATAGCCCTCGTCGGTGTCGCGGGCGAACTCCAGCCAATTGCCCTCCAGCGACCAGGGGCTGGTGGCGGTCTCCCAATCGTCCCCTTCCGGGTAGATGGTAAAATCGCACACGCCCTCGGCTTCCACCACATGACCGTTCTCGCCGGAAAGGAAGGGGCTGAATACCAGCTCTTCGCCGGTGCTGGGGTACAGTTCCACCTCGGTGTTGGGGGCGATATCGCTGATGTTGCACAGCAGCAGGATTGGCTGGCCGTCCTCGCTGTAATAAAGCTGTTTGCCGCGCTGGAGCGGGTTTTCGGCATCGTCTGTCAGGCTCGTCTCGTAGACGAACAGGGTGGCATCCGGGTCCTGCGGGAAGATGCAGTACAAATCGCACCCGCCATCCGGTGCCACGACCCAGTGATCCTTCGGGATGTCATAGACGAAGCTCCACAGCTGGCGTAAGTCCGGCTGGCTGTCCAGCACCTTCTGCACATCGGTGGTCACCTCATAGGAGCCGCCCAGATACAGCACACAGGCGCGGTATTCGTCCTCCCCTGCCAGAAGGCGCATGTAGGTCACGTCCTCCGGCTCGGTGTACTCCTGTTTGGCGGAGGACGATGCGATCATGTTGTCTCCGTCCAGCATTTTTTCGGGCTTGGAGCTGGACGCGCTGCTGCCTTTGGACGACCCGCCGCAGCCTGCAAGGCCGATGGTCAGCGCCAGCAGGGCTGCCAAAAGTTTCAGTCGTTTCATAAGTTCTCCTTTCTCATGCCCTGCCGGGGCGCACCTCAGGGGGCAGCGCCGGGCGTTGGGTGGTTGGAAAAATCGTCTACGCCCTCCACCGGCACAGGGCTGCCGGTCTCGGCGGAAAGCTGCGGGTTCCAGTCCAGTGAGCGACCGGTGCTGCAATAGACCGTTGCCATGGTGTCGGTGTCCTCCCTGCTGCCGTTGCACAGCAGCAGAATGGGCTGGCCACCCTGCCTGCCGTAAAGCTCCTTGCCCGTCTCGTTCGGGTACTGAGGATCCTGCTTTTCATAGACAAAAAGTGTATCCTCCCTGCGCACGACAAAGATGCAGTACAGCTCGCGCCCGCCGCCCGGCGCTGTGACCCAGCGGTCTGCCGGGATGTCCGCAACAAACTGCCACGGCTGTTCCGGTAAGCTGTCCAGCACGGCGTGCACATCGGTGGTGCGCTCCGGAACGCTGCCCAGATAGAGCACCCCAGCAAGCTCTCCGTTTTCCCCGGCCAGCTGCCGCAGCGCGGCAAGCTGCTCCGGCTCAGCAGAATCGGCACCGGAAGCCGCTGTGCTGCTGCCTTGCCCGGCGCTGCCGGGGGCGGGGCGGACAGGGTTTCCGTCCACCGCACCGCACCCTGCCAGACTGAAAGCCAGTGCAAGCAGTGCTGCAAAAGTTTTCATGGCTTTCATGTCAGCCCCTTTGTTTTATGCCCACGGATCGGCAGACGCCGGGATGCGGATACCGGTCATCAGGTACTGCTCCCACAAGAACCACTGCCCGTCGCCCTTGCGGCGCAGCTTGATGGGGCGGGGGCTGTCAGCGCCGCCGCAGGGGATGAACAGCTTGCAGTAGCCCTCCTCGGTGTTGGAGGTGTGGTTGCTGCCCACCAGCAGGGTGAAGGGCTGGCGGGGGGTATAGCCGTTTTCCGGCGACGCACCCACAAAGTAGGAGAACGGGATATAGCTCTTGCCGTCCCGGAAGCGGTCGTTCAGGAAGGAAATCTCCTGCCCGTTCAGCGGGCGGGGGCCGCGCAGCCAGTTGAGCATCTCCAGCCCGATGTTTTTATCGGCACCGTAGGCGCACAGTGCGCAGACGGTGAGGGCTGCGGTCTTAAAGGGGGTGTCCAGACTGGCCTCCGGCAGTGCCTGCATCTGGG